>Ga0074193_1000983_pt1 | contig 40086 bp, 38 predicted proteins | sample EPASupsiteHSE605_FD_64523 | JGI IMG/M metagenome (GOLD analysis project Ga0074193, IMG submission 64523) | Bioremediated contaminated groundwater from EPA Superfund site, New Mexico - Sample HSE6-05 | ecosystem: Environmental > Aquatic > Deep subsurface > Groundwater > Contaminated ...
ATTATGTAGCAACAGGCTCTGGTGGTAAAAAACAAGCACCCAATAATCCACTTCCAATTATAGCTATTCCTACCACAGCAGGTACTGGTTCAGAGGTAGATCCTGCAGGTGTTATAACCAATGAAAAGAATGAAAAGCTTGGTGTGGGAGATTTAAGATTATTTCCAGCTATTTCAATTATTGATCCAGAGCTTATGAAGAGCGTACCACCCAAGTTTACAGCTTATCAAGGCTTCGATGCATTCTTCCATAGTGCGGAAGGTTACATTGGAAAGAGAGCTAATCTTATGAGTGATATGGTAGGCGAGACTGCAATGAAAAATGTAGGAGAATACCTAGAGAGAGCTGTAAAAGATGGAAGTGATATGGAAGCAAGAGAACATATGGCATTTGCAAGTTATCTATCTGGTATTGAGATGGTTGTAGGGTCTACTTCAAGTCAGCATTCACTAGAACATGCATTAAGTGCTTATCATCAGGATATTCCTCACGGTGCAGGATTAATTATGCTCAGTAAGGCATATTTCTCTTATTGGATTAACAAACATGTATGTGATGAGAGGTTTGTTAAAATGGCTCAACTTATTGGCATGGAAAATGCATCTAAAGCAGAGGACTTTATTATTGCACTAGAAAATTTAATGAAAGCTTGTGGTGTGGCAGATCTAAAAATGTCCGATTACGGAGTGACACCAGATGAATTTGAAAAAATGGCTGAAAATGCTATCTACACAATGCCTGGACAGTTTGCAGTTGGATATACAGAAATGACGAAAGATGATTGTGTTGCCATTTATAAAAAAGCTTATGTATAAGAAAATTGTAACAACAAACTATATTGTGTAAAGATAGTTCTGCTAAAGCAGATGACAAAAATTAGAATAAAATTGGAGGAGAAATTAATATGGAATTTGTAGAATTAAACAATGGTGTAAAAATGCCTGTTTTGGGATATGGAGTATTCCAAATTGCAGATCAAGAAGAATGTGAAAGATGTGTGCTAGATGCAATAGAGATAGGTTATCGCTTAATCGATACTGCTCAGTCTTACGGAAATGAAGAAGCGGTAGGAAGAGCAATAAAAAAAAGCGGTGTTCCAAGAGAAGAATTATTTATCACTACAAAAGTATGGATTTCTAATGCTGGATATGAAAAGGCAAAGAAATCTATTGAAGAATCATTAAAAAAACTACAACTGGATTATTTAGATCTAATATTAATCCATCAGCCATTTGGTGACTATTATGGAACCTATCGTGCAATGGAAGACCTTTATAAGGAAGGAAAACTTAAAGCAATCGGGGTAAGTAACTTTTATCCAGATAGATTAATAGACCTTATCAAGTTCAATGAAGTTGTTCCTGCAGTAAATCAGGTTGAAACACATGTGTTTAATCAACAAGTTAAGGCTCAGGAAATTATGAAGAAATATGGCGTTCAGATTCAAGCTTGGGCACCTTTTGCTGAAGGGAAAAATAACTTATTTAGTAATGAAACCTTAAAGGCAGTTGGAGATAAATATAACAAATCAGTTGCACAAGTTGCTTTAAGATATCTTGTTCAAAGAGGAGTATCAGTACTTCCTAAATCAGTTAGTAAGGAAAGAATGATACAGAATATTAGTGTATTTGACTTTGTATTAACAAATGAGGATATGGATGTGATTGCTGCTTTAGATAAATCTGAAAGCTTATTCTTCTCACATTATGATCCACAAATGGTTGAATATCTAACAGGATATAAAATGTAGAATTAATTGTAAAGGCATATAAAGTAAGAACTGTCTGAAATAATAAAACAGTTCTTACTTTATATATTGAACTAAGATTTCCATAATATTAAACGAGAGAAGGTGAGGATATTTCATGTACAATCCCCAGTTGGACACTTTTATTCATGCGGCAAATTCAGGAAGCTTTTCCGAAGCTGCTGATGAGTTGCATATTTCGCCAACCGCAATCATTAAACAGATTAATCTCTTGGAGTCTGACTTGAATTTGAAGCTGATTGACCGTACACATAGGGGTATTACTTTGACCGAAGCGGGAAAGTCTCTATATAAAGACGCAAAATATCTTATTCAGTATTCGAAGGACTTCCTTGTCAGGGCGAGAAATGCCATGCAGAGCAATGAAAATATTATTCGCATCGGCACTTCCCTTATGAAGCCTACCCAATTTTTGATGGAGCTGTGGCCTAAAATTCATGAGCATTGCCCGGAACTAAAGTTTGTTAATATAAAATACAATACAAGATAGGAGAAGTTCAATGAAAAAAACAACAGCAATTTTGATATCTTTGATTATGATATTTTCCTTTACTGCGTGCAACAGCAAGAAAACACCATCTCAAAGCAATACGCAAAAATCTTCCTCGGACTCTACGCCGAAAAGCGAATCGTCCACTGAATCCTTAGGGCAGTCTGCTACCAAAAGCTCCAATATACTGATTGCGTATTACACGATGCCGGAGGATGTCAATACAGCTAGTGTGGATGCAATTGCTTCAGCTAGTATTGTTGTAAAAGACGGAAAAGTATTAGGCAATACACAGTATATGGCTCAAGTGATTCAGCAAACAGTTGGTGGCAATTTATTTTCAATTAAATCAGTGCAGCAGTATCCACTGGATCACGACCCGCTGATAGATCAGGCTGCTGATGAACAAAAGAAAAATGTGCGTCCAAAGCTTTCTACTCATGTTGAAAATATGAAGGACTATAACGTAATTTTTCTAGGGTACCCCAACTGGTGGGGAGATTTGCCTATGCCACTCTACACTTTTCTTGAGGAATATGACCTTTCCGGCAAGACCATCATCCCATTCTGCCCTCACGGTGGCAGCGGATTTTCCAGTACTGTAAGCACAATTGCTAAAATGCAGCCCAATGCAACAGTAAGCAAAGAGGGATTTACCATTTCTAGAAATAAAGTGGCTGACTCTGGATCTGATGTGGCTGCATGGGTGAAAAAGCTTGATTTAGGAAAATAAGACTGACAAAAGCAAATTAAAATAAAACAGTAGAAAGAATTAGTGATTAGACAATAAAGGAGTGTGTTAAATAAAATGTGTAAAAAAGTATTAGTATTATCTGGAAGCCCACGAAAGGGAGGCAATTCAGATACGTTATGTGATCAGTTTATAAAGGGAGCAGAGGAGTTAGGTCATTCGGCAGTGAAGATTTATGTGAAAGATTGTAAAATTGGAAGCTGTAATGCCTGCTATGCCTGCAAAAAGAGTGGTATTTGTGTACAGAAGGACGATATGACAGATATCCTCCAACAGATGATTGATGTGGATGTCATTGTCCTAGCCACACCTGTATATTTTTATTCTATGAATGGACAGATGAAAACTCTCATAGATCGTACACTTCCCCGCTATACGGAAATTAAGGATAAAGATTTCTATTTTATTGCCACTGCAGCTGATGGTAAGAGTAAAATGGAGCGTACAATCGACAGTCTGCGTGGATTTACGGATTGTCTGCCAATGTCTCGTGTAAAAGGTGTTATTTATGGACAAGGTGCATGGCAGCTTGGTGACATTCAGGGCAGCAAAGCAATGCACGAAGCCTATGAAACAGGCAAAAATGCATAATAATGTAGAAATAAGGTTTCACAACGGGATGAAGGATGTTGAAGAGAAAATAACAAGCTTGGGAGTGGACATATAATTTTAAGATGGAGAAACTAATGCAAACCAATTACATTTGTAAATAAAACTTTTAAAAGGAGAGCAACCATGAAAGATAAGAAAATGAAAAACAAGGTAATTGCTGTGCTGTCAATACTGGTGGCTTTATCCTTAAGTGGCTGCGGTACTAAGACAGAAACAAGTGCTAAAGGCAGTGAAAAGCAAATTGTCAGATCGAAAGATAAAAATATATTAATAGTTTATTTTGCAGTAGCAGAAAATAGTGAAGTAGATGCAATTTCTTCTGCCAGTGTGCGTGAAGTGAATGGAGAAGCAAAGGGCAACATCCGTATACTTGCAGACACAATTCAGAGAAAGGTGGGGGGAGATTTTTTCTCCATCAAAACAGCACAGGATTATCCGGGAGATATAAATCCACTCATAGATTTTGCTGCAAAAGAACAGAAAGTAAATGCCCGTCCAGAATTGGTATCACATATTGAAAATCTCGATAAATACGATACAATTTTTATCGGTTATCCAAATTGGTGGTATGACTTGCCTATGCCTCTTTACAGTTTCTTTGAGGAATATGATTTCTCAGGAAAGAATATCATACCTTTCAATACACACAATGGCAGCGGGTTTTCTAGTACCATAGAGACAATTGAGAAGCTAGAACCGAAAGCTACTGTTATGAAAGGATTCACGACTAATCAAAGGAATATTTTGAAGGTGGAAGCTGATGTAGACAAATGGATTGATGAAATGGGGATAAAATAATGAAGCCAAAGCTGAAATGTAAAATCACCATTGATATTTTAATGACCGTGCTGCTTCCAGTTCTCATGGCTCATATGCTAACAGGACAAAGAATGCATGAATGGGTTGGTGCGCTGATGTTTCTAATGTTTATCACCCATAATGTCTTAAATGCCAATTGGTATCTAAATCTATTACGTGGAAAATATACCCCGCAGAGAATACTTCAAATAGTTATTAATCTGATGGTGTTTGCGTCTATGCTGGGGCTTATGATAAGCGGTATTATTATGTCACGTTATGTTTTTTCTTTTCTACCCATAAATGGCGGCATGGCCTTTGCTCGTAAGCTGCATATGCTGTCTGCTTATTGGGGGTTTGTTCTAATGTCGCTGCATCTTGGTATGCATGGGAACATGATTAAAGGCATAGCTAATAAGTCTTTTGAAACTCAGTCATCCTACAAGCGATACAAAGCAGCACCTCGGCTGATATCAATCTTGATTGCTGTTTATGGTGTGTATGCATTCATAAAAAATGATATTTTTTCTTACTTGTTTTTGAAAAATGAGTTTGTATTCTTTGACTCTCAGCAGTCAGCAGTGATGTTCTTTATAGATTATCTTGCTATGATGGTGTTATTTGCATGTGCTACATATTTCTTTTCAAGAATTCTATCATAAAAGGAGATGTTAAAAATGGAAAGACGTAAATTAGGAAATAGTGGTCTTGAGGTTTCAGAAATAGGGCTAGGTTGTATGGGAATGGATCATGCTTATGGTCCATCAGCAGATCGTCAAGATATGATTAAGCTGATACATAGAGCAGTAGAATTAGGATGTAATTTTTTTGACACAGCTGTTGTTTATGGTCACGCAAATGAAGAATTACTAGGTGATGCCTTAAAGCCTTATAAAGGAAAAGCTGTAATTGCTACTAAATTTGGAATTACTGGAACAGAAAATATAAACGGAAGACTAGTTCATAAATTAGATAGCAGCCCAGAATCCATTAGAGAACAATTAGAAGGGTCCTTAAAGCGTTTAAAAGTAGAGTGTATTGATTTATACTATGAGCATCGTATTGATCCTAAGGTAGAACCAGAGGTTGTTGCGGGAGTGATGAAAGAATTAATATCTGAAGGTAAAATCAAACACTGGGGGTTATCAAACGCACCAATGGATTATATGAGACGTGCTCATGCTGTTTGCCCTGTAACAGCAACTGAGAACCAATATTCAATGATGTGGCGTGAACCTGAAGAAGAAATGTTTGAAGTTTGTGAAGAGCTGGGAATTGGATTTGTTTCTTATAGTCCACTGGGAAATGGCTTCTTAAGCGGGAAATATGCAAAAGATACAAAATATCAAGAAGGTGATTTTAGAAATTTCATGGGGAGATTTAAACCTGAGGTAGTTAATCATAATCAAGCATTATTAGATTTAATTGCACAAATAGCTAAGAGTAAAAATGCTACCTCAGCTCAGACTGTTCTAGCTTGGGAATTAGCACAAAAGCCTTATATTGTACCAATTCCAGGCACAACAAAATTACAACGATTAGAAGAAAATTTGGGTGCTTCCAATATTCAATTAACAGCAGAAGAATTAGCTAGTATTAATGAAGCTTTATCTAAAATTGATATAGATGAAACCCATTTTTGATAGACTAGGGAATGATAAGTATTAACAGTGATTTAATGTGCACTCGGCAATGAAATGAATCCATAAAAATTAAGTTTAACTCTATTTTGCGAGAAGGTATAAAGGGTTTAATCACACGACCCCCTTGATTATAGGGGGTATATCTTTACGCAAAATTAATATTAATGCGTATTAGTATCATTTTTCTATCAAAACACAGGTGGAGAAAGTAGTAAGTAAAAGCTTAGAATTGTGGATAATGCTGGATTTTATATGTACTGAAATATGTCCCTGCACAAGAAATTACATATATTCCCAATATAAGATTTGAGAAATTATAATGAAGTATTGAGGTCTTGTGAAAATGAATCTCCTGCATTTCTTACGAAAAAATGTAGAGGAAAATATGTGCTTTTAGATATTGTAGATTATGAAAAAATGAAGGCAACTATTAAATTGTTAGCTAATTTAGAAGAAGGTGAAAAATCTGCACGAGAGGAAGTCTGGTTATCTGCTGTTGATTTAGAAGCAGCTTTATGAATATAAGATGTATAGTGTTAAGTATTTTCATTTTAAAAGATACATTGTGTTTTGAACATAATTATGCTATAAACACAATGTGAGGTGATGATAATGCCACAAATAAGACCTATAACTGATCTGAGAAATACTAATGAGATTTCTGAAATGTGCCATAGAAGCAAAGAACCGATTTTTATTACTAAAAATGGGTATTGCGATCTTGTGGTAATGAGTATGGAAACCTATGAACGTCAAATGGCTCTTGTGGAGGTTTACAAGAAATTATCTGAAGCAGAAACAGAACTGGCAGATGAGACATCGCTTAAAGATGGAGAAGAAGTTTTGAGAAAACTGAGGGCAAAGCATGGAAGGTAAGGAATATAGCTTAAAGTTTACCTCAAAGGCAGAAGAGAATTATCTTGTATTTTACCTTGTAAATGAGAAGAAGCAACAGGTGATTATTATGCGTATTCTTTACGGTGCTAGTAATTACAAAAGCATATTATGAATTTAAGAATTTAACAATTTAGAAATTTAAGAATTTAAGCATATATCAATAAAACTTCTTAAGAATTTTGCTTCTTAGGAAGGTTTATTTTTAGGAAGTTATTTTAAAAAGAAGCTACATTATCTTTTATATTTATAGCTGATAAGTTTTATCTGTCTTAACACTTCTTCTGAAAACTCTTCAAAGTCTTCATCACTCATTTTGCTTTTATCTAATTCACAGAAATCCATTATAATTTGTAATTTAAGAAAATCTTTTATAATTTTCTTTGAAGTCATATATTCCGTATCTACATAGTTATAATTTTCATTTATTTTCTCATCGGATTCAAAGTAGCCCATAGGAACACCGCAAGCTTCAGCAATAGCATTTAATATTACAAAACTGGGGTAGGTTCTACCAGATTCCATGTCGCCGATATAACTCTGTGATTTGGCTATATCAATTGCTAGCATCTTTTGAGTGTATCTTTTCTCGATTTCCTTTGACTTCATCTCTCTAGCTGATTTTATAAGTTTACCTAATTCCTTTTTAGTTAATATCAAAACACTTTGCCTTCTTTCCTTGAAAAATTAAAATCAAAGTCATATACATAAAGTATAACGTATATAACGTTAATAAGTCAATAAAACAACGTAAATAAGAATAATATGAATAAAATGTAAAATGATTAATAAATTTAAGATATTTTGGAGTAAAAGCAATTTGTTAGAAAAGACAAAGGATGATATATTTAATGAGCTAACGTAAATAACGTTTTAATATTACAATAGGAGGTTGACTATGATAATTAATAAATTGATTATTGATTTGCCATGGAATAAAAAGATAGAGGTTTTAAGAGTAGCATATAATTGGACTCAAGAAGAGACAGCTGATAAATGTAATACAACTCAAAAAATGTACTGGAGCTGGGAAAAGGGAAAGAACTATCCAAGAAAAAGGAGTCAAATGTCAATAGCTAGAGTTTTTAATGTTAAAGTTGAAGACATATTTAATCCTAAATAATAATTCCTACTTCCCATTCTTCTTATAATCATAAAAAAATCTAATAGCAGCATCCACAATATCATTGTATTTTATGTAAGGATCATCATAAATAAAAACCTTAAGTTCTTGTAGCATTTTAACTGTGGAGGGTCTTAAGGTATAGCTTCTTTTTACTGTAAGACTCTCCTCAATTGCGTTTATTGAATTAATATTAAGCTTTTCAGAGTCTGTATCTTTTATATTTACATTTAGAACAGGAACATTATTTGTATTAAAAGAAAACTGTTTTTCTACCTTTGCATTAGTAAAATCTATATCTTCACCAGTTAATATTTCTATTCCACTTAGATCAAAGCTTGTAGTAGCCTTTTCAGTTTCTACTTCTGATATAGATAGTTCTTCTATGGAATTAAAATTCTTAAAATTTTTACTTCCCAAATTCTTACCTCCTTAAAAAAAACAGCTGCACAGGCAGCTATTTTTTAAATGTTTAGAGTTTGTGTTGTTGTTTCTACGATTTCAGCAGAGTCTTTTTGAGATAAGGCTCCTGCGGTTGTTACAAAGATATTCTTTTGAATTATAGTATCCATTACACTTAAAACGCTTAATTCATTTAAGTTATCTTTAACATCCTTAACCCTTAGAGAAGCTTTTTTCCCTTGATCAGTTAAAAAAGTCATAACAAGTACTTTCATAAACTACACCTCCAACTATGCGTTTGTTATAAGACAATCGTCTTTTCTATGGACCTCAGCACTTCCAGAAACCAGTACAGTAGATAAAGCAGTTCCAACAGCGAAAATATCTTCATCTAGTGCAGCAGATCTCAAATTACTAAAGGTCTGGATTTTTAAAACATCCTTCCCATTATCATCTTGACCAGCTACGTAACGAAGAGCCATGTTGCTTTTTAAAACTGTTGATTCAACCATTCGAAACATCTCCTTTCATTTTGTTTTCAAATATATATATGAAATTAAGACTAAGTTTGTAAAATTATTTTTAAAAATATGGAATTATTTTAATTTTTTACTGTTAATTTATCTTTTATTTCTTCAACATCCTTTTTTACTTCTTCTACAATATTGAATTTATCTGTAAGTCTTTCGATTATGCTTTGATAATTCTTTTCTCTTTCCTCTTGCTTGCCATCACGTTTTTCTTGAGCTTTCAAAATATAAAATATAAGTGCTACTGCAAGAGTTGCCCATATACCTTGACTTGAAGCTAGTTTGAATAGTTCTTCTTCCATTATTTCCACCTCCTTTAAATTTGAAATTTTGTACTTAACCTTATATATGAACTTATTTGAGGAATTGGAAAATGTTTAACAATTTTTTATAAAGATGAGCAGCGGTAGGATGTAATTAAGATAAATAAAATTACAAAAAAGTGCCAAATGACGTAAAAATAATGGAAAATATTGTATATAATGATATTAAATAAATATAAAGGTGGTGTTTATCATAGAAAAGCTAATTAGGAAGGCAAAGGAAGGGGAAAGAGAAGCTATAACAGCAATTATAGAAAAGTATAAGAATTATGTATTTAAGAAAGCACATAATTACAATGTACCTGGATATGAATATGAAGATCTTATTCAGCATGGTTTTCTCTCAATTATCAAAGCAATACATATGTACAAGCTAGGTAGCAATTCTTATAACGGTTACTTTATCAATTCTATAAACATTAACTTTGCTGCACTTTTAAAGGGGGAAATAAGGCATTTCAGAGAAATTCCAGATGAAAATATATTAAATAAGGATGAGAGTTATGAGTTTACTATTGAGGATGAAATGATAGCTTATGAGCAAGTGAAAGAACTGTATGAGGCTTTGGATAAGCTTGAACCTGAGGAAAGAGAGATACTAGAGAGGAGATATATTAAGGAGGAAAGTTTTAGCGAAATTGCTTGTGATATGAATCTTGGGTATGATAGGACAACTTATTTGAGGAATAGGGGGCTGAAGAAGATTAGGGAAATAATTAGATAAAAATATTAGAATAAAACTTCTTAAGGGTTTTAGAACTTAGGAAGTTTTATTATTGTTTATTCTGACAGGATATGTTCATGGAGATGGAAAATACACATATAATTGGTAAATGATTGAAGCAACTTAATAATGCGTGATGCAGCAAGACTTTTGTACCAATGGGGAAATCTGTGGGATGTATATTTTCAATTAATTATGTAAGAAAGTAGGTATGCATCCATTGTTGCTTGAAAAGAATTAAATCGGAAATTAAAGAATACTCACCCATGTAAAAGGCGCATGGTGAGTATTTTTTAAGCTATAAGTGAATTCGTATAGTATATCTAATATTGTTGTGCTATAAAGACAAATAAAAAAATAATGAGAAAAATTGTGAAATAGATTATATTTTGTAATAATAAGGTTTTTTATGATATAATTTGATGTGTAGGGACATTGTAGAATATATTTGGGGAAGGTGATTGCGTCTATTATGGGAAGTAGGAAAATATTATATAGGCTAATTTACTGAGAAAATGAAGCTGTAACTATGTATAGTGACATACCGAAATATATTCATTTTAAAAGCTATCGTTGTTTAATAAATTATGATAATTGAAGATAATCTGTTAAATTGAGCAAATTAATAGAGAATATTATTGCTAATTTAAAATAGAAATTAAAGACTTCTTTTACTAAATAAGATGCAATTTTTTGATAGATTATTGAGGAATATCGCTGAGAAGTCATTAAAGTAAGTTAGTTGCAGAATTGTGTTTCATAAATATAAAAGGAGGTCTTTTTCTACATACTCATCGCTAAAGCTTTTCTGAACGCACCTGCATAGCAGGTGGTTTTCTTTATACAAAAAGATTCAGTTGTCAAGGAATACTTGACAACTGCTAAGGATGGTAAAAAATATAAGACGAAATACTATAATCTTGATGTTATCATATCCGTAGGATACAGAGTAAAATCCATACAAGGTACTCAATTTAGAATATGGGCTACTAAAACATTGAGAGAATTTGTTATAAAGGGTTTTGTATTAGATGATGAACGATTAAAAAATGGTGTAAATTTTGGTAAAGACTATTTTGATGAACTTTTAGAAAGAATCAGAGAAATAAGAGCTTCAGAAAGAAGATTTTATCAAAAAATTACTGATATATATGCAGAATGCAGTATTGATTATGATAAAAACTCACAAGTAAGCAAAACTTTCTATGCTACAGTACAAAATAAGTTACATTGGGCTATTACAGGATATACAGCAGCTGAAGTTGCAAAGAACTAGCCGAAGGACAATATAAAATATTTAGAGTTGAACAAGATAAAATTTACGAATCTGATTTTGATAGAGTAGTTAAAGGCTATTTAAATAATTGAGAATTGAGAATGGAAAATGGAGAATGAAAAAATAATTTAGAATGGAGAATTAAGATGTTTGTAAAGACTTATAATTCTAAATTCTTAATTCTGAACTCTCAATTATCATTCTAAATTCTCAACTCTCAACTCTCAATTTTTAATTCTTAATTCTCAACTCTCAATTCAAAAAAAGGGGGGGATTCATTTTGAGTTTATTTGAAAATTTTACTGAAGACTTACTGGAAGAAGCGGCTATAGAGATACTTCAGGAAATGGAGTACAGCTATGCTTTTGGTCCGGATATTGGACATGATGGGGATTATTCAGAAAGAAAAAATTATAGAGAGGTTATATTAGAGCAAAGAGTTAGAGATGCTTTGTTTAGTCTTAATAGACATCTTCCAGAGGAAGCAATCGATGAGGCTTATAGAAAGATAATTACCTTTAATAGTCCAATATTAGAGGAGAATAATAAGGAATTTCACAAGCTCTTGGTAGAAGGTATTGATGTTTCCTTTAGAAAAGATGGAAACATTAAAACTGAAAAGGCATATATTATAGATTTTAAAACTCCTAAAAAGAATGATTTTCTAGTAGTTAATCAGGTTACTATAATTGAAAATGAGGAAAGAAGACCGGACTTAATTGTATTTATTAATGGTATCCCCTTAGTTGTAATTGAGCTTAAATCTGCTACAGATGAGAATGTGGGAATAGAAAGTGCATACAATCAAATCCAGACTTATAAGCATAATATTCCATCCTTATTTAACTATAATGCCTTTTGTATTTTATCTGATGGAATAAATGCTAAGGTTGGAACTATAACCTCAGATGAAGAGAGATTTATGAATTGGAGAAGCATTGATGGGGTAGTTGTGGCCAGTTTAGATGTCCCTCAATATGAGGTTATGCTTAGAGGAATGCTACAAAGGGATAGAATTCTAGATATAATTGAGAACTTCTTGTTATTCCAAGAATCAACTAAGGCAGAATATGATACTGATGGCAATAAAATTGGAGATAAGAAGACTATTATTAAAATATTAGCTGGGTATCATCAATATTTTGCTGTTAAAAAGGCAGTTGAAAAAACTAAGATTGCAACTAGTGAACAAGGGGATAAAAAGATTGGTGTTATCTGGCACACACAAGGGTCAGGTAAGAGCTTTTCTATGGTATTTTATGCAGCACAGCTTGTAAAAGAGCTTAATAACCCTACATTAGTTATACTAACAGATAGAAATGACTTAGATGATCAGCTATTTGGAACCTTCTCAAAATCAGCAGATATTTTAAGACAAACGCCAAAACAAGCACATGTAAGAAAACTTACAGAGGAACAGAAAAAGGCTCAGGCAAAGGATAATTCAAAGGAAGTAAATGGACTATTTGATTTACTTAATGAAAGAGAATCAGGTGGAGTTATCTTTACTACCATTCAGAAGTTTAAGCCAGAGGATGGAGATATGCCATCTCTTACAGATAGAAGAAATGTTATCATCATTGCAGATGAGGCTCATAGAAGTCAATATGGATTAGAAGCAAAAACAGATAGTAAAACTGGTGAAGTTAAATATGGTTATGCAAAGTATCTAAGGGATGCATTACCTAATGCTTCATTTATAGGCTTTACTGGTACACCAATAGAACTTGAGGATAAATCAACGCCAGCTGTTTTTGGAGAATATATTGATATTTATGATATGACAAGGGCAGTTGAAGATGAAGCAACTGTTAAAATATATTATGAAAATAGAATTATTAAGCTAGAAACTGATGATGAAGAACTTAAAAAGATAGATGAAGAATTTGAAGAGATCACAGAAGGTCAAGAAGATAGTGATAGAGAAAAATATAAAACACAATGGTCAAGACTAGAAGCAGTAGTAGGCTCACCAAATAGAGTTAAAAAACTTGCAGAAGATATAGTTAATCACTATGAAGAAAAAGCAAAAACTATTGATGGTAAAGCTATGGTTGTTTGTATGAGCAGAAGAATAGCTGTGAATCTATATGAGGAAATAGTAAAGCTAAGACTGGATTGGCATGATGAAGATGTTAATAAAGGTAAGATAAAGGTTGTAATGACTGGAAGTGCTGCGGATAATGAAAGACTTCAAAAACATATAGGTGGAAAGCAAAGACGTGATACTTTAGCTAAGAGAATGAAGGATAACAATGATGAACTTAAAATTGTAATAGTTAGGGATATGTGGCTTACAGGCTTTGATGTTCCATCAATGCACACAATGTATATAGACAAACCAATGCAAGGTCACAATCTGATGCAAGCAATAGCAAGGGTAAATAGAGTATTTAAAGATAAATCCGGTGGTGTTGTTGTTGACTACCTTGGCATTCTTGAGAGCTTAAAGAGAGCATTAAAACAATATACAGAAAGCGATAAGCAAAGCACAGGTATTGATACCTCCGCAGCAGTTGCAGTAATGCTTGAAAAACTTGAAGTTCTTCGTGATATGTTTAATGGTTTAGACTATTCAGCTTATATGGGTAAATCACAAGCAGCAAGAATAAGAGCTATCACAAGTGGGATGAATCTAGTTCTAGGCAGGCCAGAAAAAGAACAAAAGGAATTTAAGCAAATTGCTACAGAACTTGCAAAAGCACATTCCTTATGTGCAGCAACAGATGATGGGAAGGAAGCAGCACTAGAAGTTAGCTATTTTAAAGCAGTTAAAGCAAGTCTTGCAAAACTAGATTCAAAAAATGTAGTTAAAAAATCTAAAAGAGAAATTGAAGCCAGGGTAAATCAAATGCTAGAGAGATCAATTATATCTGAAGAGGTTATAGATGTATTTGATACTCTAGGAATTAAAAGACCTGAGATATCTATACTATCAGAAGAATTCTTAGAAGAAGTAAAGGCTATGAAGCATAAGAATTTAGCTGTAGAAATGCTTAAGAAACTTCTTGAGGGCAGTTTAAAGCTAATGGAAAAGACAAACATTGTAAAGTCTGAGAAGTTCTCAGAGAAACTCAAGAAAGCCTTAAATAAGTATAGAAATCAAGCCATAACCAATGCAGAAGTTATAGAAGAGCTTATTAAAATGGCTCAAGAGATAAAGAATTTGAAAGATAGAGAGAAAGAACTAGGACTTAATGAGGATGAAATTGCTTTTTATGATGCTTTAACTGCAGACAACATTGTTAAGGAATTCATGGATGACGAAACCCTAAAGAAAATATCCCATGAACTAACAGTATCTATAAGAAATAATATCACTATTGATTGGAGCATAAGAAAAAGCGTTCAAGCAGGAATGAGAAGGATAATAAAGAGACTTTTAAAGAAATATGACTATCCACCAGAGCAAGCAAAACATGCTCTAGAAGTAGTAATGAGACAGGCAGAGCTTATGTGTGGAAATGTAGATATGGATGAAATACCTTACGATATTGTAGCTGAAAATACAAGTAATTATACAGTTTAGTAGGAGGGAATATTAATGGCAGATATAAAATTTGAAATAAAAGAAACAGTAGGAGTTCTTTCAGAATCTACTAAAGGCTGGAAGAAAGAGTTGAACTTAATATCATGGAATGATAAAGAAGCTAAATATGATCTAAGAGATTGGGATGCTGAACATAAGAAAATGGGTAAGGGGGTAACTTTGTCAGCAGAGGAATTAAAAAAGCTTAGAGATATATTGAATGGGATGGAGTTGTAGGAATTAAGAATTTTGGAATTTAGGAAAATAAAAAGATAGGAATTTAGGAAAATAAAAAGATAGGAATTTAGGAATGAAACTTCTTGAGGATTTTGGGGCCTTGGGGAGTTTTGTTTTTTGTAATTAAACACAAAATAAGATGATCGATTACAAATAAATTATGTTTTGTAATAATAAGGGTAATTATGGTATAATTTGATACGATAGGATATGTTAAGAGGATTTGATAAGGTAGTATTATGGCTATAATGTGAAATTAAACAAGTCATAGGAAGGATGTGTTGAAAATCTATAAATATAAATTGCCTGATATAAATGGACAAACAAAAGAATATGAAGTCAAGCATAATTCTATTGTATTAATTGGTGCAAATGGTTCCGGAAAGAGTAAACTAGGTGCTTGGATGGAAATGAATGATATAAATGTTCATAGAATAGGAGCACAACGATCATTAACTTTTGGAGAATATATTCAGCAAAAAAGTTTTGAACAAGCATGTAATTTGCTTTTATATGGTAATGAGAAAGAGCAAACTTCAAAGAACGGTAGGTGGCAATGGGATGGAGAAAAATATAATTATACAAGTTCATTGCTAAATGATTATGAAAATATATTATCTGCGTTATTTGCAATGGACAATAACCAAAATAAACAATTTGTTAAGGTGTGTAAAGAAAAAGAACAATTTGGACAACCATACCCTAAAGTGCCAAGTACAGTAATTGATGCTTTGCAAACTATTTGGGCTAGAATTTTCCCGCAAAGACAGTTAGAGTTTGATGATGCTAAGGTTACGGCTGTTTTTTCAACAAATACTAATAAAACAAAATACAAAGCCCGTGATATGAGTGATGGAGAAAGAGTAGCGTTATATCTTACAGCTCAATGTCTTTGTATTCCTCAAAATAGAACTGTCATTATTGACGAACCAGAAATTCATCTGCATAGATCCATCATGAATCGTTTGTGGACTGAGATTGAGGCTACTCGTCAAGATTGTTTTTTTGTTTATATAACTCATGATACTCAATTTGCAGCAAATCATAGACAATCAAATAAAATATGGGTAAAAAGTTTTGATGGTCAAAGTTGGGATTTAGAGGATATAAATATAAGTGATTTACCAGAACAACTATTACTTGATATTATGGGAAACAGGAAACCAGTCTTATTTGTTGAAGGAACTACTGAAAGTTATGATACAAAATTATATTCGGAAATATTTAGGAATTATTATATTATGCCGTGTGGAAGTTGTAGTGTTGTCATAAGCCAAACAAAGGCGATGAAAAATAATCCTCAGTTACACCACTTACAGTGTTATGGAATTATTGACCGAGATTATAGAAATGATTATGAAATTGAAGAGTACAAGAAAGATAACATTTATACTCTAAAAGTTGCTGAGGTTGAAAATCTATTTTTAGTTGAGGAACTGCTGGATGTTGTGAATAAAATAATGGCATTTTCTGATAATTCAAGAATTGAAAAAATAAAGAAGTATATAATTAAGGATCGTTATGAAAAACAAATAAATAGGCAGATTTGTGAAGCAGTTGTTGCAGAATTAAAATATAAATTATCAGTTGCGGATATTTCAAAGAAAAACGAAGAAGATGCAAAACAATCTTTAGATGATATTTACAATGATATTTCATATGATTCTATTAAATCAGAGCAAGAAACTCTGTTCAATAATGCTAAAGATTATAAAGAGATATTATCAGTTTTCAACTGTAAATCTCTTTCATCCTCGACAGGACATATTTTTGACCTTGATAACAAGAGTTATTGTGATTTTATAATTCGTCAGTTAAAAGGAGATAAGGCTAAAGATATTATTAATGCAATTGACCCGTATTTACCTAGAGAGATACCTAAATAAAAAATAATATTATTCCCATTATCCATATACCCTGAACTAGCTAAAGTGAAAAAGTTAAATACTATCACATAATCTATAGTACATAGTAAATATATTGTAAAACAAACAGAACAGTACTAATTAATACAAATATTAATCACTGAAATAACATAAATCAATACTAACCCTAGGAGAACTCCATGAATATATACAAAAATTTAATCCTAATAAAAAGTAAAAAAACAAATAAACTCGAGGACAAAACAGCAGACATAAGTTATATAAATTATGTTGGAAATCAAGTAGAAATAACTTTTTTAAAATCAGATAAAACTTATAATTATAATTCCTCAAATGTTCGTGTCTTTAGGGAGCCTAATAAAGTAAATTTAAGCCAAGGAATTGTACTTGTTTCTGGATTTCCAATAAGAAGCTCTTCTATTGTACTTGATTTTGGGGAATATATTAAAGTAATTGATGGTAACAATGTAACAGAAGTTTATCATAAATCTGTAGTAACCTATCAAAAGTCTTGTCTTAATTCAGAACAGCCTAAGGCTGTTTTTGACTATTTTAAGAAGTTATCTTCTTATGTAAGTGTTACAGAGGATGGTAGGATGGTGCTGCGTAATCAGTATGATAAAATCATTACTATTAGAGATGATAGTGTTCTAGCAACATATTTATTGGGAAGCAATATAAAAAAGAGTAATAATAAATTTACTCCTATATTTCCATTTGGAGTAAATTTAAGTCAAGAAAAAGCCGTTAAGTGTGCACTAGAAAACTCTATTAGTGTTATTGAAGGACCACCGGGAACGGGCAAGACTCAAACTATACTAAATATTATCTCTAATATTGTATCTAAAGGAGAAACTGTTGGAGTTGTATCAGGAAATAATTCTGCAACATCAAATGTGCAGGAGAAGCTAGTTAAAAATGGTTATGGTTTTATTACCGCTTTATTAGGTAATGCAGATAAGAAAAAAGATTTTTTTGAAAATAATAAAAGTAATGTTCCTGAAATGGCTTCATGGGCTGTAGAAGCTGAACAAATGCAAAAATTATCTGAGCAGCTAAGAAATATTTCTAAGGAATTAGATGAATTACTCCAAGTACAAAATAAAATTGCAAGGTTAAAAGAAAATCTTTCAAAGCTTGAAATTGAACAAAGTTACTTTGAAAATACTTTTAAAGATTTATATGAGAGCATTCTAAAATTTTCTTTTTATAAAAATTGGTCTACAGATTTGATACTTGATTTTATTATCTATTTTGAGGATATTGTGCTAAAGGATAGAAATGGCAAGCTTCCAGTAAAAGCTTTTTTGTTTATTAAATATGGTATCTATAAGTTTAAGTATGTTAATGAGAATCAAACCATAATAGTAGTCTCACTTAAAAGGGATTATTATAATAAAGCTATTGATGAAATAAAAAGCGAAATATTTTCTATGGAAAGAAAACTAGAAAATAAAAACTACAAAAAACTCATGGAAGAGTACACAAAGATATCTGCTACATTGTTTAAAGCAAAGTTATTTAAAAAGTACTCTAAAAGAGCTAGGGGAAATTACACTATTAAAAGTTTTAAATATAACTTTAAGAATTTTATAGAAGATTACCCTGTTATTTTGAGTACTACACATTCAATAATGACTAGTATTTCAGAAAATTATTTATTTGATTACATAATAATTGATGAAGCATCTCAGGTGGACTTAGTTACAGCCTCTTTAGCATTAGCTTGCTGTAAGAATGTGGTCATTGTTGGGGATGTAAAACAGCTGCCACAAATCGTAGTTCCAGAGATTAAAAAGATAAGTGATAAAATTTTCTATGAAAGTAATATTGGAGAAGCATATGACTTTAGTAAATATAGTATTATCGCATCTCTAATTAAATTATATAAAGATGGTTTACCGAGAACTCTACTTAGTGAGCACTATAGATGCCATCCTAAAATAATAGGATTTTGTAATGAGAAATTTTATAATAATGAATTAGTTATAATGACTGAAGAGAAACCAAATGATATTCCTCTAAAAATCTATAAGACAGTACCAGGTAATCATGCCCGCAGAGATAACTTTGATAAGGAAAAAGGTTGGTTTAATTTAAGGCAAATAGAGGTTATTAAAGATGAAGTTATAGATCAAAATAAAGATAGCAGAGAAATAGGTATTATTTGTCCATATAGAAGACAGGTAACGGAAGTTAATGGATATCTTGGAAAGTCAGAAATAGAAGTTGATACTGTACATAAGTTTCAAGGCAGAGAGAAACACACAATCATATTTACAACGGTAGTAAATAGTATAAACTCATTTGTTGATGATGCAAATTTAATAAATGTGGCGGTATCCCGCGCTGTAAAAGAACTAATAATTATTACATCAAGCAAACTGTTTAAGCAGCATGGAACCAATATTGGTGATTTAATAAGATATATAGAGTATAACTCGTTGTCGGAAGCCATTATAGAAAGTCAAAAGGTTTCAGTCTTTGATTTATTATATAGTGAGTATTCAGATAAACTTATAAAGGTTATGGAATCAAGTAAGAATATATCTGAGCACAAATCTGAAGTTCTAATGTATAGAATAATTGAAGAAGTGTTGGAAATACCTAAGTTTAGTTCTTTTAAATGTGCCATTCATGTACCGCTAAATTCTATTATAAAGAACATTAATTCTTTAAGTGATGAAGAAAAGTCCTTTGTACAAAACCCTTGGACACATGTAGATTTCTTAATCTATAATAAGCTAGATAAAGAACCATCTCTAGTTGTAGAGGTTGACGGTTATGCTTTCCATGCAAACAATGAAAAACAGAAGCATAGGGATAACATGAAAGATAAAATATTAAATGGAGTTAATATACCTATCCTAAGGATTGCCACTAATGAGAGTGGAGAAAAGGAAAGATTAATCAACATGTTAGATGGAGTAATCAATGATTCAGAGGATGTATATTGAGAAATACCATAAATCTATATATTGCTCGAAAAGCCCCATAAAAAACTGGATTCCGTACTTGGCGAAATCCAGTTAAAATTTATGATTTGATTGCCCAACGTAATTTAGCAGAACGTGCACGACTATTAACATGACATTCTTCTGCTGATGGACGAATAGGCTCGGGTGCTATTTGGGAATAAACGCCTTCACGAAAAAAATGTTGAAAAGATTTTTTAACGCGGCGATCTTCTCCTGAGTGAAATGTAAGTATGGCAACACGCCCACCCTTAGCAAGGACATAGGGAAGTTTTTCTAAAAACTCATCTAGCACTTCAAACTCATTATTGACATCAATTCGCAACGCTTGAAAGGTTCGCTGACAGGATTTTTTAATTTCATCCTCTTTGATTTTTGGAACATATTTAAGAGCATCTTTGATGATATTTCGGAGTTGTGTTGTTGTCAATATATCAATTCCTTTATTTATGCTAGAAAGAATGGCGCGAGCGATTACTGCGGAATGAGGCTCGTCAGCGTTTTCTATCAACATATCTTCTATTTCAAATAGTGTCATTTCTTTTAAATGATCTGCTGCAGAGATACCCATTTTCGGATTAAGTCTTAAGTCCAATGGCCCTTCAGCCTTAAATGTAAACCCTCTTTCAGGATTGTCTATTTGCATAGAAGAAACACCTAAGTCTGCCAACACAAAATTAAAGGGCTCTGATTTGGACGTGATTTGATCTATTTTCGAAAAGTTCATTTGCTTAATCTCTAAAATTTCGGAACCATAACCCAAACGTTCTAAACGATCTTTGGTGCGCGGCAATTCAAGAGGATCTACATCAATTGCATACAAGCGCCCCTTTGAATCTAAACATTTAAGCATCTCTAAAGTATGGCCACCATAGCCTAGTGTTGCATCTAAACCGATTTGGCCCGGTGTAATTTGTAGGAATTCCAATATTTCTTTAACGCAAATTGAAATATGCATACCCGCAGGAGTACAACCCTTCTGAATAATCTTTGCAATATCATCAGCATATTTCTCTGGATTCAGTTCCTTGTATTTTTCTTTAAAATTCTTAGGATGAGTGCCTTTATATCGAGTACGTCGCTGATGTTTGGGCTCTTTCTCATCTAATGTGTTATCTGAGCTCATTCTCTTCCCTCATTTTTATAATATATTTTTGTATTTTTTGTTATAAATTATATGATAGCAGATACAATTTGTTAAAGCAACACCAACAGTTTAGCATCTAATTTCCGATTAAATGATCACATTGGATAATCCATTGAATTGTATTAAAATCAATGAAGAGTACATAAAGTTACCCCGATGTTTAACATTTGTTTAACAACGGTATTTTATAATAAAAAAAATCAGATAATGTATCAGTTTTTGAAATATAAAGAAAAGGATTTAATTATCAAACAATGCGGAGGGATATTTTATGAATGATAATTTTATGAAAAAATAGAAAATACTACTATTTGTTAGCGGCTTTCCATGCTATCTTTATATTATTTTGTATATCTGTAGATTTTATTTTATATTCTACATGGTCTCCTATTGCATGGGGAACATTTATGCTGATAACAATTGAATCATTTGTTAAGTAGCTATAGGTAGTTGATGGATTTTCTTCAATCTTTCTACTATCAGCTTGTTTAAAATATTTAATTAAATCTTGATTGCTAATATTATTAATATATTGGTTCACAGCAGCTTTCAGTTCACTATTACCAGGCTCTAAAGCAACATAACTACCATTTCTGAAGCTTTTTACAAAGTTATCATCAATTTTAATAATATCAGCTAATTTTAATTTCTTCCCATTTTTTATATCAATATTGGTTGTGTAAAATTGATTAGTTGGGTATGCGGCTCCTTTAATTGTTGATAGACCATAATATTGAATACTCAAGAAATTTGAAGCTTCTAATGGTATATTATAATTGATTTCTAAGGTTAAATTATCATCTGCCCCCTTAGAAAAGCCTTCTAAAGCATCATTCTTAATTATTTCATTTAGTAATTTTTGCTTATTATCATCACCTAAATTTGTAATTTGAGGATAGTTTACAGTTACATTTTTAGCTTTATAAACATTTTTAGTTAACTTATAATCGATAGTAGTTTGTGTTGAATTTTTTGATTGAGGTGATATTACTTTCGTAGACGAATCAGTTGTATCACTTTTTTGAGGTAATATCCATTCAATAGGAGGAGTCCCATCTTTTCCGTTATATTGAAGGATATAAGTAGTAGATATATCTTTATCAGAAATTACTATTTGATATCGTGGCATTCCTTCTGGGCGAGTAGCAGTTAAATACATACCATAACCGTCAGGAGTATTTTTATTTTCTGTAACAATGGATTCAGTTATCAATTTGCTATTTTCATACTTTACTTTCTCAATCCTTATAGAAGTACCATTTTTTATTGGTAAAATAAGAATTTTATCTTCACTTTCTTCTATTACCTGTTTACTTAAATTGCTAACTTGATCTAGCTGTGATTTTTCAGGAGAATTTAAAATTACAGCAATAGCTGAATCATTAATTTTCTCTCCTTTGCCTGTGAGTAGCTTTAATGCACTGTTTCTACTATTTGATGATATGGATGATTCAGGATCTGTTACTTTGGTTTTGGATTGGTCTATATTTTTTTCATTAGCTTTGCATCCTATAAATGAGAACGAGATAATACAAATAAAAATAATTATACTTAAAAGCTTTTTCATTTTTACACTCCCTTACTAATTTTAATACTTCTTATACATAATAAAAGATATTTTTACTAGACAGTCAAGATTTTAGCATATTGTTGCACTAGTTGCTACAAAAATGTGGAAATTACTGATATTTTAAGAACAGATAAAGAGTAGATATTCAAATAATAAATGAAGCATTAAATTAAATGGAGAGCAAGAAAAATAGTATGGCAGTGCAAAACTTATATAAAAAAGTAAAAGAAGTATGTACAGCAAAATCTCTCTTAAAATTTGATGATAATATATTTAATACGTTGGTAGATAGAATTGAAATTCTAGAACCAACGCATTTTGTTTTTGTGTTAAAGAATCAAATAAAAATTTAAGAAAGTATAATATAGAATATGGAAATATAGAAAAAATACAAGTATAATGTATATAAATGTTAGATGGATTAAGTAGAAATGCCTTTTATTCAAATAGTTTTACAGGAAATGGATGGTTAATTATGAACATAAAAAATAATTTTTTGATAAATGAATTACAGAGGGTTGGGAAACTTGGAATTTTCATCTATGATATAAAAAAAGATATATGGACTAGTTCAGAGGAACTTGACGAATTAGTTGGGATTAGTGATGGCTATGTGAAGAATAATAAAGGCTGGTTAAATACAGTTCACCCCAGCCAGAGAGCAGAAATGAAGGCATATGCCAATGAAATAATTGAAACAGGTAAAGATTTCCATAAAGAGTATAGGTTAGCATATCCAAATGATGAAATCTCAAAATGGGTAGTAGCAAAAGGGAAAGTATTTTTAGATGAGAACGATATGCCGGAAAAAGTAGCAGGTATTATTCAGGATGTTAGTGAACTTAAGATAAATGAAGAAAGATATAAAAAACTTTACATAGAACTTCAGCAAAAAGAAGCTCTTTTAGTGCCTCTGATTAATTCAATTCCAGACCTGATTTTCTATAAAGATATCAACAGTGTATACTTAGGTTGCAATAAAGCTTTTGAAGCTTTTATAGGAATTAATGAAAAAGATATTATTGGGCAAACTGATTTTGATATTATGGATAAAGAAGCTGCAGAATATTTTAGGAGAATGGATTTAAGAACTATGCAGCAAGGAAAACACCTTAGAAAAGAAGAATGGATTAAGTATCCTGATGATAAACGTGTTTTGGTTGATACAATAAAAACACCTTATTATGATCCTAAAGGCAACATTTTGGGGCTTATAGGTGTAAGCAGGGACATTACTGAGAGAAGTAAAAAGGAAGAATTACAAAAAACTATTGAAGAGGAAAGAAAAAGTTTAAATGAAATAAAAGAGGCGGATAGAATTAAAACAGAATTTTTTACTAATATTTCTCATGAATTAAGAACTCCAATAAATGTTATTTTTTCAGCTGTACAGATGGAAGAACTTATGTTAAAAAACTATTCAAGTGAGGATAGTTATAGGGATAAATTTAAATATATAAAGATGATGAAACAAAATTGTAATCGCCTTCTAAGACTTATTAACAATTTAATTGATATAACAAAAATTGATAATGGTTATTTTAACATAAATGAAAGCAATTATGATATTGTAAATTTGATTGAGAATGTTACATTATCTGTAGCTGATTATATTGAGAACAAAGGTATTTTTGTTACATTTGATACTGATGTTGAGGAAAAAATTATTGCTTATGATCAAGAAAAGATAGAGAGAATTATGCTGAATTTATTATCAAATGCAGTAAAGTTTACTCCTCGTAATGGCAATATAATTGTTAAGATAGAGGACAATACTAGTGATATATGTATAAGGGTAAAAGATACTGGAACAGGTATACCGGATAACAAACTGGATTCTATATTTGAACGTTTTGTACAAGTTGATAAATCTCTTACAAGGAACCATGAAGGAAGTGGAATAGGGCTTTCAATTGTTAAATCATTAGTTGAGCTACATGGTGGAAAAATATCTGTAAAAAGCAAAGAGGGTCAGGGAGCTGAATTTATTATACATATTCCATGTAAATTAGTCGAAAGTGAAGCATATGTTAAAAGTGCATATGGTGATCAAATAGGTAAAAGTTATATTGAAAAAATCAATATAGAATTTTCGGATATATATAATTAAAAAAAGATTAATTAGAAGATATGTCACTAAGAAATGCATTAGTAGCTGATGAAAGATTAGCTATATTGGATTAATTTATTATAGGAAATTACTAACAGGGAATTATGAAACCCTGTTTTTTCTTGAAAAAAGAATTTGATATTGTTAAATATACTGCAAAAGCTTATGAAGAAATATATGTTGAGACACGTTGCAGGAAACCACATATTATAGCCAGCGGGGAAAAAAATGCTCCACCGCTTATATTACTTCACGGTATTTGGACAAAAAGGTATAGAAAAGTTGTACTATAAAGTTAATTGTGGGAGAAAAGGATACAATGATTCATATGAGTAGTCAATAGAGCCATTCTCTAAAATGAACTAAGCTTAAAAACTTCCGATTTTCTTACAACGGTGGATTTATGTGGTCGGAAGTTTTATGCTTAGTTATGGAAGAATTACTATGGCCAAGTCTTAAATGAGCATCTTTTATATTTACACCTTACTTCTAGTAAATTTATCATTACTTTCATTTAATATATATTTTTTAGGTGTAATTCCAAACCTATCTTTAAACAAGCCTATGAAATGAGAAATATTTTCGTATCCTAGATCATAGGCTACTTCTGTAACACTTTTTACTTTCAACAATTTCTTTGCTTCTAAAAGTTTTAAATTTTTAAAATATTCATTGGGAGATATCCCAATTACTTTTTTAAATTTAGCAGAAAAATTTGCTGGTGACATATTCAAAGCGTAGGCAATTTCAGAAATAGTAATACCTTCTGAAATGTTCTCTTTCATCATTTTTACTGAAAGATGAATAAAATTATTTGAATTAACATTAAGCATATCATGAACACTTTTAATTTTAATAAGATTATAAGTCATTTCTTGTGCATATAGATCCACTAGAAATTTTTTGTTTTTTTCATTGCTCAAAGCAGTATTAAGAATTCTTTCAATAGAATTATGGACAATTGGATTAACTTTTTCATATAAAATATGTTTATTTATATCACAACTTAAATCGTTTTCAAATTCCGTACAAACTTTCTTAGTAACAGAATCAATTAATGAATTGTTAATTTCAAAAACCAAAGCCTTTGTAGGAGTATTTATTTCTAAATTTACAGTAGAATTAGGTGGCAGAATTACGAATTCTTCATTGGTGTATGTGAAGTCATTATCATTGTTAATTCTAACTTTTTTTTCACCATCAATAATAGTACATAATCTATTGTATTCATATGATTTATATTCACCTTTATATTTGCCATTAAAATCATAGTATAAAACACGCAAATAATCGGTTTCTAATCCATGTATCAATTCTGTTTTTCTGTCGAAATTATTCATAATTGCCCCCCCTTTTTACGTGAAAAATTATCAATTTTATTATATCATTTTTAATTGAATTAAAAAAGTCTGGATTTTAGTTTAATTAAAAATCAGATATTTTTATTAAAAATGCGTTAGTTTTTTAAAAAATAAACTGATAATATTTAACCATAAAGTATTTCATAATTTAAAATAAAAACACTAAGAGAAGAAGAATGGAATACAGAAAATGTTGAAAATAATGAAAACGTTTAATTTTCGACTCTTTTCAACATTCATTATTTAAAAAACTCTTCCAGTATATTAATCAAAAATGAGAAAGAGGTGCTAAAATTTATGAAAGTGACAAATGTTGACGAATTAATGCAAAAATTAGATGAGGTAAGAACTGCTCAAAAGAAATTTGCTACTTACACTCAAGAACAAGTTGATGAAATATTTAAACAAGCAGCTATAGCAGCAAATAATGCTAGGATACCACTTGCAAAAATGGCCGCAGAAGAAACTGGAATGGGGATAGTTGAGGATAAGGTTATCAAAAATCATTTTGCTTCGGAGTATATTTACAACAAGTTTAAAGATTTAAAGACTTGTGATGTTATAGAAAGAGACGAGGCTTTTGGAATTACTAAAATTGCAGAGCCAATTGGAGTTATAGCTGCTGTTGTCCCAACAACTAATCCAACATCAACTGCAATTTTTAAAGCTTTAATAGCTTTGAAAACTAGAAATGGTATCATAATTTCTCCACATCCAAGTGCAAAAAATTCAACTATAGCAGCAGCTAAAACAGTACTTGAGGCAGCTGTTAAAGCTGGAGCTCCAGAAGGAATAATTGCATGGATAGATGAACCGACAATTGAAATTTCAGGAATAGTAATGAAAGAAGCAGATATAACCCTTGCAACAGGTGGTCCAGGAATGGTTAAAGCTGCTTATTCTTCTAGTAAACCAGCTTTAGGTGTTGGTCCTGGTAATACACCAGCTGTAATTGATGATTCAGCTGATGTTAAAATGGCTGTAAACTCAATACTTCTTTCAAAGACTTTCGATAATGGTACTATCTGTGCTTCTGAGCAATCAGTTATAGCACTTGATTCAGTATATAATGAGCTAAAAAAAGAATTTGAAGATAGAGGAGCTTATATCTTAAAGAAAGATGAAGTTGCTAAGGTTGGAAGTGTAATATTAATAAATGGTGCTTTGAATCCTAAAATTGTTGGGAAACCTGCTTATAAAATAGCTGAGCTTGCTGGAGTAACAGTTCCTAAAACAGCTAAAGTTCTTATTGGTGAAGTAGAGTCAGTTGGACTAGAAGAGCCATTTGCACATGAAAAATTATCTCCTATTTTAGCTTTATACAGAGGAAAAAGCTTTGATGATGCACTTTCAAAAGCTGTAACACTTGTTGAACAAGGTGGAATTGGGCATACTTCATCCTTATACGTAGACGAAATGAAGGGAAAAGATAAAATATCAAAATTCTCTACATCTATGAAGACTGCTAGAACATTAATAAATACTCCTTCCTCTCATGGTGCTATAGGTGATTTATATAACTTTAAATTGAATCCTTCTTTAACATTAGGCTGTGGTTCATGGGGTGGAAACTCCGTATCTGAAAACGTTGGACCACAACATTTAATTAATGTTAAGAGTGTAGCTGAGAGGAGAGAAAATATGCTTTGGTTTAGAGTACCTGAGAAGGTATATTTCAAATATGGATGTCTTCCAGTTGCATTAAAAGAACTTAAAGATTTAAATAAAAAGAAAGCATTTATAGTAACTGATAAAGTGCTTTATCAATTAGGATACGTTGATAAAGTTACAAAAGTTCTTGATGAAATAGGTGTTTCTTATAAAATATTTACAGACGTAGAACCAGATCCAACTTTAGCTACAGCTAAAAAAGGTGCTGAACAATTATTAAGTTTTGAACCAGACACAATTATAGCTGTTGGTGGTGGATCAGCAATGGATGCTGCTAAGATTATGTGGGTAATGTACGAGCATCCAGAAGTAGCCTTCGAAGATCTTGCTATGAGATTTATGGATATAAGAAAGAGAGTATTCTCATTCCCTAAGATGGGTGAAAAAGCTATGATGATATCAGTAGCAACATCAGCTGGTACTGGTTCAGAAGTTACTCCATTCGCAGTTATTACTGATGAGAAAACAGGATCTAAATATCCATTAGCTGACTATGCATTAACTCCAAATATAGCCATAGTTGATGCTGAATTAATGATGGGTATGCCAAGAGGTTTAACAGCTGCCTCTGGTATAGATGCTTTAACTCATGCTATTGAAGCTTATGTATCAATAATGGCTTCTGAATTCACTAATGGATTAGCATTAGAAGCTCTAGAATTAATATTTAAATATTTACCATTAGCATTCAATGAAGGTACAACTAATAAAGAGGCAAGAGAAAAAATGGCCCATGCTTCATGTATCGCTGGTATGGCATTTGCTAATGCATTTCTAGGAATCTGTCACTCATTAGCACATAAATTAGGAGCTCAGCACCACGTGCCACACGGAATTGCTAATGGATTATTAATAAATGAAGTTATAAAATTTAATGCAGTAGATGACCCAAGAAAACAAGCTGCCTTTGCTCAATATAAATATCCAAATGCAAAAGCAAGATATGCTAAGATTGCTGACTTCTTAGGGCTAGGTGGAAGAACAGATGACGAAAAAGTTCAATTGTTAATTAAAGCTATAGATGAGCTAAAAGCAAAAGTTAATATACCAATGACTATAAAAGAATTTGGAGTTACAGAAGAAAAATTCTATGCAACTCTTGATGATATGGCAGAAAAAGCTTTTGACGATCAATGTACAGGAGCTAATCCAAGATATCCATTGATAAGCGAACTTAAGCAAATATACATTAATGTTTTTGATAAACCTGTAGATCTTAAAGAAGTTGCAGCAACTAAGGAAACAAAGAAAAAGTAATGAATTAAGCCGTGAATTGCACGGCTTAATTCATTCTTTTTTCTTTAGTAAACTATTATCTTCCTTGTCATATATTAAGTTGCTTATAAACTAATAATTGTTTAATGCACTTTCGTTCAATATTTTAATTGAATATGCATCATATGTTATTAAACCTTCTTTTCGCATTTTATTTAATTCACGAGATAGAGAAGGTCTTTGTACTCCAAATTTTTCTGCTAGTTGTTTTTTGGTTAAGGTCAATTTTATTATATTACTCTTTTGAATATATCTTTCGTATATTAAATAATCTATAATACACTGTCTGATGGATTTAAAGGACAGTGTTTTTATTTTCTCTGTTAGAATTAACGTTTTATCTGAGAGTGCTTGAAGAAAATTAATTAGAAAATTAGTATTACTTTGGCAGAGTTTTAGAATTAAGTCTTTTTTTATGTGAAGAATAGTGGCATCTGTCTTGGCTAAAACCATCATAGGGTAAAAATTTTTATGAGAAAAAAGAAGATTTCCACCAATAACGTCACACATATTGAAATCACTTATAGAAATATAATTACCTTTATCATCAATTCCTTGTACAGAAATAGTCCCCTTTAAAACTATGTCGAGAGTTGAACATTTTTCATTTTGAAAATATATTACAGAGTTTTTTTTATAAGTTTCAGTATTAAAAGAGTCATTAGTAATTAGGGTCTTAATATCTTTTAGAGAAAGTTCTTTAAATAAATCTACATGTTCAAGTACATAAATAAAATCTAGCATTAAATATGTCTCCTTTTCAAAATTAGTAACCTTGGTAACTGATTATAATATTAAAACAAATTATAATTCAAGTAAAGATATTGAAAGGAGAGAATAATGTGGATATTTTTACTTTAAGTCTTTGGATAATTACAATGATTTGGTTTGTAATATCTATAGGTAAAGACAAAAGGAAAACTTTTAATTCTATTAAAATGTCAAGTGGTATGATGAGGAACATGATAGGAGAAATAGTAGGAATACTTTTTCTCATAGGTTTAATACTTACTTTTATTCCACCAGAAATAATAAAACAGTATTTAGGTAAGTCTAATACTGTTTTATCTACAATCATTTCGGCATTTGTAGGTAGTATTACTTTAATACCAGCTTTTGTTGCTTTTCCACTGGTAGGTTCACTTGTAAATGCAGGAGCTAGCATAGTTCCTACAGTTGCATTTTTAACAACTCTTACTATGGTTGGTATAGTTACTTTTCCTCTGGAAAGAAGGGAATTTGGACTTAAATTTGCATTAACAAGAAATTCATTAAGTGTTGGATTTGCTGTTATTATTGCACTTTTGATGGGGGTGATAATATGAGTTTATTAATTAAAAAAGTAAAAAGTAATATGTTTTTAACTCTTGTTATTTTTGCATATATATTTTTAATGATTTTTATACCAGAGAAAGGAATACAATCTTTTGATAATAGTCTATATTATGTAAAAGAAATGCTTATAATAATGCCAGTAATACTTTTATTAACTTCACTTATTGAAGCATGGGTTCCTAAAAATACAATACAAAATGCTCTAGGTGAAGGATCAGGAGTAAAAGGATTTTTATTTTCGTTTTTACTAGGCAGTTTTTCAGCAGGACCTATTTATGCAGCTTTTCCTGTTTGTAAAATGCTTATTAAAAAAGGAGCAAGTATAGCAAATATAGTAATTATCTTAAGTGCTTGGGCAGTAATTAAGATTCCAATGCTTGCTAATGAATCAAAGTTTTTAGGTGCTAAATTTATGTTGCTAAGATGGGTATTAACTACTCTATCCATTCTAATAATATCACTTATAACTTCAAAAATTGTTAAAAAAGAAGAATTGCCTATTCATAGTATTGTAGAAAATAAAGATGCAATATTAAGTGTAGATGAACAACTCTGTATTGGTTGTAGATTATGTACAAGATTATCACCAGATAATTTTGTTCTTGTAAATAAAAAGGCAAAAGTTAATAAAAAAATATTAAAAGGAGATAAAAATGAAAAAGTTAAATTAGCCATTGATAAATGTCCTGTCAAAGCTATAGATTATGTGTAAATACTTATTATAAAATGTTATTTCCACAGTTTTACCTTAAAAAATTTATTCATTGTGACATCCGTGTTCATGAGCGTGGCAAGAATCACCAGAATCTACAAGAGAGCCTTCAAGCCATTTTAAGGCTACAGACTTTACATCTCCAGAGCAGCCACGAAATACTTCTATTCCTGAGCTGTTTAGTACCCTTACAGCCCCCTCACCCATATTACCTGCCAGCATAATTTTAACACCCATATCAGAAAGAATTGTTGCAATATTTGATTTACAACCACAGCCAGCTGGTGATGAAACAGTTTCAGAAGCTATTATTTCTTTAGTTTTTGTGTCAGCTGTAAAGATAGTGAAATATTCACAATGTCCAAAGTGATCATCAATATGATTATTACGTGATGGTAATGCAATTTTCATAATATAAACCTCCAATAAAATAAATTAATTAATATATAGCATATGAGTTATTGACATATGCCCTTTGTATATTATAATAATCTTATAAAGAACATATGTCAATAATATTTAGCAATGGGGGATAAAATATGCCAAGGCCAAGGAAATGTAGAAAAGTATGTTGTTTGCCTAAAAGTAATTTATTCGGACCAATAGATAAAGCTAACATAGAAAACGAAATTATTGTAATGACAGTAGATGAATACGAAACTATTAGACTAATGGATTTAGAGGGAATGACACAAGAAGAGTGTGCTGAAAAAATGAATGTAGCACGTACAACAGTTCAAAGGATATATAATGAAGCCCGTTTAAAGATAGCAAAATCATTAGTAAATGGATATTTATTGAAAATCGAAGGCGGAGATTATAAGCTTTGTGAAGAAAATTCATCTTTATTCGGATGCAGGAGATGTCATGAACAAAAATGTTGTCAAATAAGTAGTGATGTGGACTTTAAGGAGGATTAGATTTTGGATAAAGATATTGCTTTAAAACCTATAGGAACTATACATAGCCAATTTAAGAATCTTCAAAATAAATACTAAGTTTTTATGATTATAAAAAATTTTATATTATTGATTAACCCTATGCCAAAAAAGCATAGGGTTAAAAATGTTAAAAAAATTATTCCATATCACCTTTATTTTTAATTGAAAAAACACCCTTGACAATCCTAAAATGGCAGATATAATTTAATATATACTGTTACAAGCAGTATGCTGTTCATGACAGTATATATTAAATTAAAAAGAAAGAAGGTATTTTTAATGGCTAAGCGATATGGTCGTCACACTCCAGCTTTTTTGCTACTTCAATTAGCAGATGCCCCTGCCTATGGAGGAATGCTTATGAAAAAATTAGAAAATGAACTTCCTTATTTATTTTCTGACAGTGCAATGATTTATCGCAGTTTGAAAGATATGGAAAGCAATGGATTAGTAAAAACAAGCTGGGAAACAAAAGAAACAGGTAAGCCGGTAAAATGGTATACTATTACACCAAAAGGTTTAGAAATGCTGGATGAATTGGCTAATGATATCAGAAAACGTCATGCTAATTTTGAATATTTTCTATCAAAATATAATTCTGCAAAACTTGGTTCAAATAAATAAAAAAAGGAGATTTCATATGGAAAATAAATCTAATATACAATATTCTAAAATAGCTGTTATTTCTCTGGCACATTTGCTTAATGATCTTTATAGTAATTATTTACCTCAAATGCTGCCATTTCTAGTCGTTCTATATCCAGGTTTTACTGCTACACGCGGGGCGATTATTATTTCAGCTTTTTCAATTACATCATCACTTACCCAACCATTTTTTGGATATTTTATGGATAAACAAGGTAAGCGATGGCTGGCTTATGTTGGTACTTTGTGGATGGCAACCATGTTAAGCTTGACAGGACTTGTACATAACTATTTATTACTTGTTGTACTTGCAGCTTTAGCTGGGCTTGGTACGGCAGTATTCCATCCTCAAGCTTCCACAATGGTCAATGTTTTAAGCAGGGATCGTAAAGCAGTATTGCTGTCTGTTTTTGTTGCATTCGGAAATTTTGGCTTTGCATTAAGTCCACTTTTATTAGTTCCTTTGTTCCAAGCTTACGGATTAAAAGCTACTGTTGTTACGATTATTCCAGGTATAATTGTATCAATTTTATTATTCCTTTTCTCCCCAAGAGATGAAGTATCAAAGAGTGCCCCGCTAGAATTTAGTGCTGTTTTTAAAAGCCTTAAGAAATCTGCAAAAGAACTTATTGCCATTGTTGGTGTAATTGCTATTCGTTCCTTAGCATATACCGGATTGTTGACGATACTCCCACTCTATTTCAAATACAAAAATTTATCCAACATTCAAGCAAGTCACCTGGTTACGATTATGCTTGCAGCTGGTGCCTTTGGTGGTGTCATCGGTGGCTTTATATCTGACTACTTTGGACGAAAGAAGCTTATTATTGGTTCACTTGTGTTGTCAACACCACTGTTTTTTGCTTTTATACTAACAAACGGCTCTTTGAGTACAATTTTTCTAGCACTAGCTGGTTCTGCACTATTATCAAGTTTTTCCGTAACTGTAGTAGCAGCACAAGAAGCTATTCCAGAAAATAAAGCATTAGCTGCAGGATTAACTATGGGCTTTGCTAATGGATTAGGTGGGTTAACTGTCATTATAATAGGACGAATTGGAGATGTTTTTGGACTTACTACTGCAGTAACTATACTATTTATATTGCCAATAATAGCTGGTTTAACAGGTATTTTCATGAAGAATCGACCAGCTGCCAGATTACAACGACAAGTACAACAAGTTTAGGGTATATATATAACGTTACTTGTTAATTTTAATAACAAATCACTCAAATCATGAAAACTTGAATTTCATTTTCAGAGTAGTATACTGGTTATAACAGTAAATTAAACTACAATTTATAAAAATCGATAGGGGTGATTGTTTTGAACATTGTAGAACGAAAATTTTTCAAAAAATATCTTAGCAAATTTGATGAAAAGTTTATTAGGATGTGGCAGCTATACCTTTGTAGTTGTGCTGCAAGCTTTAATAACGGAGTAATTGATTTACATCAAGCTGATTAGGTGTTATGTACATCTGCTCGGCGTTTTTTTTATTTTTCTAATATTCACAATAATCTCACAAGGGAAACTCTCCTTATTTTTATCGTTGTCTCTTTTTTGGTACAAAAATGTATCTTTATGATACAATGACATTTATAGGAAAATGTACTAATCGGTATTTATATGGCGATTTATTAGCATAATCTCAATTAATTGAGATTAAATGAATTAGAAAGAATAAATAGAAAATGATACAATATATATTGACCTCTATATTTCCATATATTTACTATACTGTAAAAACTATATAAGAATAGTTGGCAATATTAGTATTTTAGGAATAATTATAGATGTTAATATCATGAATAGACTTAGAAGGGGAAGTGGAAGCGTAATGAAGAACAATTTTAATATGATTAATGAATTTTTCGATGCACAAAAAAATATGTTTGGAGTATGGCAAAAGATGTTTGATTCACCAGAACAGGAAACAAAGGACAATAAAGAAGGCCAAAGTAATTGCAATATAATGAATCATTTTAAGGATGTAATGGATTTAAATAATAAGTTATTTACAAGCTATGCAGGAGATCCGTATGAAGTATTTAAAAAGATTAAACAAAGTAATGGTATATATGAAGAATTTTATAAAGTTTGGCAAAAAATTAAGGAAGATTCAGTTCCAACAGAAGCATCTATGAAGAAAGCTTACGAAGAATGGACACTACAATGTATAGAATATATGAAAAAGAATTATATACCATATGCCCCAGAACCTATGAGAAAAATATTAGAAGAATCTATGACAGTAATGAAATCTTATAAAATTGCAATAAATAAATTTATGGAACCATGGATAAGCAATGAACAAGAATTAAACAATAATTTTTTAAAAGGATTTTTAAATAATCCATCTGAATATTTAGATTTTCTAAAATTATGGAAAGAAAACTATGATAAATCTTTCAGCAAGTTTATTAATACCCCAATGATGGGAATTGATAGAGAACTTTTAGAAAAACAATTTGAAAGCTATGATAAATTTGTTCATTATAGTGTACTTGTCAATGAATATTCAGCAAATATTTATAAATTAACACAAGAAACTATGGAAAAAATATTTCAAGATTATTTAAAAATGTATAAAGAAGGAATAGAACCAAAAACTTTTGAAGAATTTTATAAATATTCTACTGAAAAAATCAATACAGCTTTTAATAAATTATTCTTTTCAGATGAATTTAGCAAATTAGTAGGACATATAATAGATGCCATGACAAATTTTAAAATAGAAGCAGATAAGTTATGGGAAGAATATCTTTCTTTTATGCCAGTACCAAAAAAAACAGAAATGGATAGTGTATACAAAACTATATATGATATGAAAAAAGAAATGAAAAATATGAAGAAAGAACTAGATGAGGTTAAAGCTGTTTTAAATGAACAAAAAAACGGAACAAAATTAAGTCAAAAAACAAATACTGATAGTAGCTCCAAATAATCTATAAAATCAGTATGAAAAAAATAAAGAGGTGAGTTAATTTGAATAATGTTTTTAAAACAAATATGTGTGCAGAATATATGTATAAAGTACTAGAAAATCAAGAAAAGATAGCAAAAGGAATGGATGTTTTGATGAATATTGACTATGAAGACTATGACAAAACATCAAAGGAATTAGTATATCAAGAAAATAAAATGAAATTATATCACTATATTCCAAAGACAAAGAACAAAACAACAATTCCAACTTTGATAGTCTATGCCTTAATGAATAGACCATATATTATGGATATAAAGCAAGATAAAAGTTTTATAGGGAAATTATTAGAACAAGGTCTAGATCTTTATATTGTGGATTGGGGATATCCTACAGCAGAAGATAGATATATAACTTTTGAAGATTATATAGAAGGCTATTTGGCAAATGCAATAGATTATATAAGAATAAAGCATAATTTAGATAAAATAAATATTTTATCTAAATGCCAAGGAGGAACATTTTGTACTATTTATGCATCGTTATATCCAGAAAAAGTAAATAGTCTTGTAACCATTGCATCACCAATAGATTTCAACGTTGATGATGGAATTTTATTTAAATGGTCAAAAGATATGAATATAGACAGTCTTGTAGATGCTTATGGAATTATACCAGGTTGGTTTCTAAATATGTGTTTTGTATCTTTAAAGCCATATTCTCTATTAGTAGATAAATACATTGGAGTAGTATCTAACTTAGATAATCCTAAATGCTTAGCAGATTTTTTAAGTATGGAAAAATGGATTTTTGATAGTCCAGGACAAGCTGGTGAGGCCTATAGAAAATATATGAAGGATTTATGGCAAGATAACAAGCTTATTAAGGGAGAATTTATGTTAGGAAATAAAAATGTTAATCTTAAGAATATAACCATGCCATTGTTAAATATTTTTGGAGAACAAGATAATTTAATTCCACCATCTGCATCAAAACCATTAATTGATATAGTAGGAAGTAAGGATAAAGAAATGGTTTCTTATCCTGTAGGGCATGCTGGAATTGTAGCAAGCTCTCGTTCGCAAAAGGAAATTGTTCCTAAAATAGCAAAGTGGATATTAGATAGAAGTTAAAGATAGAAGTAAATGATTGAAGTAAAGAAGGCAGTTAGCAAACCATATTTATGCTAATTGCTTTTTTGTGTTTCAGACCTAGAAGAATTTATCTTTATAATAACTATAAAATATAGAACTTTCAAAAATAAAACCACATAAATACATGATTTCAATATGAAACATTTTTATTGCTATAAATACATAAGTGGAATAATTTAGACAAATTGTTTATAATAAACTTAAGATATAAAACAATAGATTATCGAGAACCCATAGCTGTATGTTTTAATTAAAAGAAGAGAGGAAGTGAATAATTCTGAGTTATGATTCAACAATAGAAAAAATAAGAAAGGAAACGGAAGGTAATTATAAAATAATAGAAGTAATTTATAATTCTCAATATACTACGATTTTTAAGGCATTAAATGTTAAAAAAAATCAAAAGGTTATAATTAAAACATTAAATACTGAATTTAATAACCCAATAAATATATCAAAATTCAAAAATATATATAAGCTATTGAAAAAGCTTGAAAGCGAATATATTTTAAAAGCTTATGAACTTTTAGAGTTTGAAAATAGATTTTCAATGGCATTAGAGGATATTGGAGGAATTCCTCTTTCGCAATATATAAATAATAGTCACATTGAGTTAAAAGAATTACTGGAAATTGCATTAAAGATAACAAAATGCATTAAGTATGTTCATAGCAATCATATTATACATAAAAATATTAATCCATTTAGTATTATCTATAATTCTGATAAAAAGATTATAAAATTGTTTGGCTTTGAAGATTCATCGGAATTTTCTTTTGAAACTGCGGTAGCACTAAATCCAAACATATTCCATGATAAATTGTATTATATTTCACCGGAGCAAACTGGAAGAATGAATCGACCAATCGATTATAGAACAGATTTTTATTCTTTAGGGATTACATTATATGAACTAGCTTGCTCAAAACTTCCCTTTGCTTCTTGTGAACCAGAGGATGTAGTTTATTTTCATATAGCAAAGACTCCTTTGCCCATTGATAAAATTAATCCTAGTATTCCTCCAATTGTTTCTAAAATCATATTAAAACTTATGGAAAAAATGCCTGAAGATAGATATAGAAGTGCCTCAGGTATTGAATCTGATTTACAAGAGTGCATAAATCAATTACAAGAAAAGGGAATTATAGAAGAATTTAAAATTGGGAAAAATGATATATTAGATAAATTTGAAATTCCTAAAAAAATATATGGAAGAGATAATGAAATAAAAAAATTGCTTAACAAATTTGAAAGAGCAGCCAAAGGAAATGTAGAATTAATTCTTGTTAGTGGTTATTCTGGAATTGGTAAAACTGCATTAGTAAATGAGCTTCATAAACCTATAATTAAAAACCATGGAATTTTTCTTGCTGGCAAGTGCGATCAATATAATAAAAATACTCCTTATTCAGCATTATTTAATGCACTTGATCAATTTTGTACTTATATCCTATCTGATTCAGAGGTTGAAGTAAAAAAATGGAGAGAAAAAATATTAGATTCACTTGGGAAAAATGGTGCTTTACTTATAGATGTAATTCCTAAACTAGAATTGATTATAGGCTCACAACCACAATTGAAGGAATTGTCACTTGTAGAAATACAGGTTAAATTTAGTGCTTCTCTTCAAAATCTATTGAGAGCCATCTCTTCACAAAGCCGTCCAATTGTATTCTTTATAGATGATCTTCAATGGATAGATACAGCTTCTTTAGAACTTTTTCAAAAGATTCTTTTGGATAATAGTATTAAAGGCTTGATGCTTATTTGCACTTATAGAGAAAATGAGGTAGATATATCTCATCCTTTAATTAGAACAATTGAAAAAATAAAAAAGCATAAGGGTAAAATAGATCATTTATATTTAAATAATTTAGATAATCATTCCGTTACAGAAATAATATTTAATATATTTGGTTGCAATGAGGAAGATACTTATGGGCTAGCAAAGGTAGTTTACGAAAAGACATTAGGAAATCCCTTCTATATTATTGAATTATTAAAATATTGTAATAAAGAAAAGCTGCTGTATTATAATGAATGTGAAAAAAGATGGATCTGGAATGAAAACGATATAAGAAATATAAAAACCTCAGATAATGTTGTAGATCTTCTGATAGAAAAAATGGAAACACTTCCTGAAACCACAAAAGAACTTGTTTCTATGGCTGCCTGTATTGGAAATCGGTTTGATATAAAAATACTTTTAACAATTTCTGGGGAAAGTTTAAAAAATATAAGTGAAGACTTACAACCAGCTATAGCTAGTGAGATGATTTATGTACTAGGAAAGGAGGGTTTAAACTCTGAAAAAGTAGAATTCCTGTTTTGTCATGACAAATTTCAACAGGCAGGATATTTTGCTTTATCAGAAGAAAATAAGAAAATTATTCATATGAACATTGCCAAATACTACGAAACTATTGAAGGCTTAACAAATACTTCAAACCTCTTTTTAGCAGCAGAACACTACTCAAAGATATTAGATTGCATTAAAAAAGAAGATGATATTAAAAAAGTAATTAGCATTTTTCTTAATGCAGCACATGCTGCTAGACTTACCTCGGCTTTTGATACTGCACGACAGTATCTTGAGCTTATAATTGATATTGCGCCAGATACTTTTAAAACAAATGATTCCTTAATGCAAACTATTTATACTGAATATCATATAGTACTTTTTAGTTTAGCAGACTTTGAAAAAGTGGATAAAATTTATCCTATAATAGAAAAGTTAACAAAAAATCCTCTTCAATTGGTAAATGCTTGCTGTGTACAATTAGTCAGCCTTTCAAATAGAAGTCGATACGAAGAAGCTTTTTTCCTAGGAGTATCACTTCTTGAAAAGCTTGGTGTAAGTTACCCTGGAGACAAATTAATGGAGGTGCTTGAAGCAGAAATTGAAAAGTTTTACTTTTATCAATGTAATGGCAGTATTGAAAAAATTGAGGAAAAAGAACTGCTCTGTAGTGAAAAAGATAATGCTATTGCAAAACTGTTAAATAGAATTATAGCTGCTGGTTTATTTTTCAATCCCTTAGCTTGCTTTTGGTCTATTCTTGTAAGTGCTAACCTTATGGTTGAAAAAGGTGTTACTAATTGGGCTTTGGAAATTTTATCTACTGTAACATTGGCATTAGTTCCACTTAGAAATGATTATTGTACAGGATATAAGTTTGCAAAAAAGGCAATATTTATTTTACAACAAAGAGGTTTCAATGAAGAATTGTCTAGAATGTATCATGTTCATAGCCTTGTAAATTGTCATTGGTTTGAGA
>Ga0074193_1000986_pt1 | contig 40005 bp, 38 predicted proteins | sample EPASupsiteHSE605_FD_64523 | JGI IMG/M metagenome (GOLD analysis project Ga0074193, IMG submission 64523) | Bioremediated contaminated groundwater from EPA Superfund site, New Mexico - Sample HSE6-05 | ecosystem: Environmental > Aquatic > Deep subsurface > Groundwater > Contaminated ...
CCCCTCAATCTTCGATCGTGGAAAAGATTTCGCAATTCGTAGCTAATCAGGAATTGGATGCCGATTTTATTCGCGTGGAATCGGAGCATGCGGCCTTATCTGCCTGTTATGGAGCAGTTTGTGCTGGGTGTCGGGTTTTCACAGCTACTTCATCCCAGGGATTAGCTTATATGAGCGAGATGTTGCCTTATGTGAGCGGCAGCCGGTTTCCCATGGTAATGCCCGTGGTAAATCGAAGTATGGCGGCTCCTTGGACTATATGGGGGGATCAGCAGGACGCTATTTCTCATCGAGATACTGGTTGGATCCAGTTGTTTGTGGAAAATGCCCAAGAGGCGTTGGATACTTGTATCCAGGCTTATCGTTTAGCCGAAGACCCAGAAGTACTCACCCCGGTGATGGTTAATCTGGACGGTTTTGTGCTTTCCCATACGGAAGAGCTGGTTGATTTACCTTCCCTTGAAGAGGTACAGGCATATTTGCCTCCTTATCAGGCGATGTTTGCGGTAGATTTTGCGAACCCGACTACCTTTTGTATTGGTGCTACTCCAGAAGTTTTTATTGAGTACAAGTATCAACAACAAGAAGCAATGAAGGCGGCTTTGCAAAAAATCCCCAGCGTGGCTGCTGAATTTGAAAAACAGTTTGGCCGTAACCACGGAGGCTTAATCAAATCCTACTTGTGTGAAGATGCTGACTACATACTGGTTACCATGGGATCTTTCACGGGCACAGCTCGGGTAGTAGCTCAAAAACTGCGGGCTGAGGGTAAAAAAGTGGGAGTTTTGAAAGTTCGTTCCTTCCGGCCTTTTCCATTAGAGGAAGTAGCCGAGGTGCTGCAGAACACCAAAGCCTTTGGGGTATTAGACCGTGACTATTCTTATGGAAATGAAGGAGCATTATTTACGGAGGTAAAAGCAGCTTTATATAACAGCTCTAAACGCCCTCTAGCGCTTAATTTTGTCGGCGGCTTAGGCGGCCGGGATATTAGCCAAGATCAATTTGAAGCTATGTTTAGTAAGCTCGAGGAAGCGAATAATCAACCAGAGGCAGTAAAGGCGGTTAACTTCGTGGGATTGAGGTGTAGTGATGGCTAGTTTTAAAGATTTACCAACGGAAGAATTATTGTATGGTAGTTTTACCTGTGCCGGATGTGGGGGCACTCTAGCCGTGCGCTTAGCCCTTAAAGTCTTAGGGAAAGAAACCGTAATTGTTACTCCACCGTGTTGTCTGATGGGAGTAACCACTTTTTATCCTCAGATGGCCTTTGAAGTTCCAGTAGTAAATTCAGTTATGCCGGGGACTGGGGCTATGATTTCTGGTCTGACAGCCGGACTGCGTCGTAAGGGAAAAGAAAATGCTACGGTCTTGGGTGTAGCCGGAGATGGAGGCACTTTTGATATTGGTTTGCAGGCCTTATCTGGAGCCATGGAAAGAGGAGAAAAGTTTATCTTCTTATGCTATGACAATGAAGCCTACATGAATACGGGTAATCAGCGGAGCGGAGCCACCCCTTTGGGGGCGTATTCTTCGACTACTCCTCGCGGTAAAGAAAGAAATAAAAAGGATATGCTGCGTATTGCCGATGCGCATAATATTCCTTATGTGGCTTCAGCCTGTATTTCATATCCGAAAGATTTTATGGATAAAGTGGCCAAGGCCATGGCCGCACCCGGCCCGGCTTATCTCCAGGTACTATCTCCCTGTCCTATTGGGTGGGGATATAATACGGCAGATACTATTGAAATCGGTAGATTAGCAGTACAGACCGGTTTTTGGGATTTGGCTGAGTATCAAGATGGAGATTTTAAAATAACCTATAAACCGAATAAACGAAAACCGGTAACTGATTATCTAAGTAAGCAAGACCGATTTTCTCTAATGACACCGGAAGAAAAGGACTTGATCCAGATCGAGATTGATGAAAAGTGGGAAAAGTATAATAATAAATAAGAATTAGTAATATCACTAAATAGCAATATCTTGGCGTAGACATTGACTTATTTGTCATTTTAAGTTAATAGTTCAATTGTAGAATGTAATGAAACCAGAACTGGGATGCACCGGTCCTGGTTTTTCATTTTTTTATTATCTTGGAATATTCAATGAGGCTGGGCATATCATTAATGTTAAAATAAAAGAAAATGAAGGAGATCTATACCAGTGAAGGATATTCTGATATCAAAATATTTGCTGATTATCTTTTTGCTTATTTCTTGTTTATTATTATTGTTTATTCAATTAAGAAGCAGTCCTCAGTCGTCCGCAACCAAGGCCGGGAGCCGGCATTTAATTGTAATTTCCGTAGATGCCTTACATGCTTCAGATTTAGAGGCGATTAAGAAACTACCCAATTTTAAAATGCTCATGGACAATGGAGCTTATGCCCAAGAGGTTGTGGGAGTATACCCCTCATTAACTTACCCATCCCACACTTCCGTTCTCACTGGGACTAACCCCGACAAACATGGAATTTATAATAATGAGCTGTTTCAGCCTGGCGTTAAGGAGCCAGAATGGTACTGGTATGCCAAAGATATTCAGCAACTAACCTTGTGTGATCTGGCCAAACAAGAAAAAATGAAGGTAGGAGCCATTTTCTGGCCGGTTTTGGCCGGTGCGAAAATTGATTACAATTGCCCGGAAATTTGGCCGGTCAAGGGACAGAATCAAATTTTGCTTTCCTTAACTAGCGGAACCCCTTTATTTACCTTAAATATGTATCGTAAGTTTAGCAAAATGTTGGATGGACAGAATCAGCCCAATTTAGATAATTTTAGTACTGCTGCAGCGTCCTGGCTGATCCGGGAAAAGCGGCCTAATTTAGTCCTTCTTCACTTAACCGATACAGATTCCCAAAGACATAGGTATGGTTTTAAATCTGACGAGGTAACGGAATCAATGGCTCGCCAAGACCTAAGAATTGGTCAATTGATCGAAGCGGCTCGGGAGGCCGGCATTTACGATAATACTACCTTTGTGGTCCTGGGAGATCACGGTTTTTTAGATGTCGACTATAAGATTAATTTAAACATTGCCCTACGCCAAGCCGGATTAATCACTGTGGATTCGGAAGGGAAAGTAATTGACTGGAAAGCTTATGCAAACGGTGCAGATGGTTCGGCGCAAATAGTTATTAAGGATAAAGAAGATCTAGATTCTAAACAAGCAGTAGCTACGATCTTGCAGCAGCTAAAAGAAGACCCGCTATCGGGTCTGGAACAAATTTATAATCGGGAAGGAGCAGCCCAAAAGGGGGTTGCCGGATATTTCGACTATATGGTTGAAGCTAAAGAAGGGTATTATTTCGTCAACAATTGGTGGGGGCAGGAAGTAACCGAAATAATTGAGCAAAAGATAGATGGTCAGGATAAGAAGGCCGGTTATGCAGCTACTCATGGTTATGATCCCTTAAAGACGGGCTATCGTACACTTTTTCTGGCCTGTGGTGCGGGTGTTAAGCCAGGGGTGATCCTGCCGACAATTAATTTAATTGATGAAGGTCCCACCCTAGCTAACTTTTTAGGGCTAAGTTTATCCGGTGCAGACGGCCGGTTGCTAAATGAAATATTAGCTGATAATTAATAAAAACCGGCCGGACTCGGTAGATCCTCTGACCTGTTTTTATAGAAGATATTCAGACGAAAGGAACTGTTACCAAGGTGTAAGGAGTTATTATAATAATTGAAGCTAGAAGTAAACTAGGAGAGGAACCGGTGATTTAAGGTGAAATTTGTAGCGGACCTGCATGTTCACTCTCATTACTCCAGGGCTACCAGCCGGGACTGTAATCCGGAAAATCTGCAGCAGTGGGCAATGTATAAAGGGATTACTCTTTTGGGTACCGGTGATTTTACTCATCCAGCTTGGCGGGAAGAGTTGAGAACTAAGCTGGAGCCGGCCGAAGAAGGTTTTTATCGTCTGCGCGGGGAGTTCTGTAGGCCAGACGAGTTCCAGCCACCCGGCAGTTCGGCCGTGCGTTTTGTGGTTACCGGCGAAATAAGTACCATTTATAAAAAAGGGGGACGAGTGCGTAAAGTTCACCACCTTCTGGTTTTGCCCAGTCTGGAGGACGCGGATGAACTCAGTCGTCGGCTGGAGATCGTTGGTAATATCCGTTCAGATGGTCGGCCAATCTTGGGGTTGGATAGTCGTAATCTTCTGGAGATGATTCTCGAAGCATGCCCTGAGGCCCTCTATATTCCTGCACATATTTGGACCCCGCATTTTTCGGTATTCGGAGCTAACTCTGGCTTTGATTCCCTGGAAGAATGTTATGGTGACCTAAAAGATTACATTTATGCAGTAGAGACTGGTTTATCTTCAGATCCGCCGATGAATTGGCGGCTTTCTGCGTTAGATAACCTAGCTTTGGTATCCAATTCGGATGCCCATTCCCCACGAAACCTAGCCCGCGAGGCCAATTTATTTAATACTGATCTTTCCTATTCAGCTATCCGGAGGGCTTTAATAGAACGCAACCCTGAAAAATTTTTGGGAACCCTGGAATTCTTTCCAGAGGAGGGTAAATATCACTGGGATGGACATCGGGATTGCCAAGTAAGGTGGGAGCCAGCCCAAACCCGGGCTGCAGCCGGGTTATGCCCTGCTTGTGGTCGAAAGGTAACCGTTGGGGTACTGCACCGGGTAGAGGAACTGGCGGATCGGCCAGAGGGATTCCGTCCAGAAACAGCCCGACCCTTTGAATGTTTGGTGCCTCTGCCGGAAATAATTGCTTCTGCTCTAGGAGTAGGGGTGCAAAGCAAAAAAGTGGGACAACAATATCGGGCCTTGCTGTCTAAGTTAGGGCCGGAACTGACCATTTTACGAGAGACTTCTCTAGAGTTGGTAGCTCAAGCCGGCGGAGATTTAGTAGCGGAGTCCATTCGTCGAATGAGAGCCGGAGAGGTTGAAGCTCTACCCGGATTTGATGGGGAGTATGGTAAAATCCAACTGCTTCAGCCTGAAGAAAGAAAACGCCTATTAAAGCAGACGGCTTTATTTGAAGAGGCCGAGTCAGATACGACCGGAGCAATGCTGGGGGATATGGGCGGGGCTATTCCCGATAACCTTTCTACAGAAATATCAAAAGCTGCGGCTCCGATCACCGATTTATCCATTACGAAAAATAATACCGCGGATTATGCATCGCCATCTTTATTAGCATCATCAGGTATAAGTAACTATACGGGGTTACTGGGCGACCTAAATCTTGAGCAACAAGCGGTAATCACTATGGAGAAAGGGCCGGTAGTGGTTATAGCTGGCCCAGGTACTGGCAAGACCCATACTCTGGTGCGCCGCATTGCCTATTTAATTCAACAACAAGGGGTCCAGCCGCACCAGATCACCGCGGTAACCTTTACCAATAAAGCGGCGCTGGAGATCCGAAAGCGGTTGACCGAATTGCTGGCGGAACCGATCGGGATTGAAGAAATTACGGTGGGGACTTTTCACAGTATCTGTTTGGATTTACTGCGTGCTTATCAAGGCGAGGACCAGCAACTAATTGTTTTCGATGAAACAGATTCACAGAGTGTTTTTGAAGAAGTAATTCGGGAAAGGGAGGGAAAGAAGCCCCGAAATTTAATAAAACTGTACCGGGAGCTTTCTTTTCTGAAAAGCCGGGGTATAAAGCCCTCATCTCCCGAAGTTTCTTCGGAACTTGCTCCCTTTTACCAGGCCTATCAGGAAAGGTTGGCTGAATATCAGGCTTTAGACTACGATGATCTGCTTCTAAAGGCAGTAGAAATTTTTGAAACTGCACAAGTTGAAAATCCTCGCGTCGGCCAAACTAAGTTTGAATTGTTTAAACAAAAGATTGATCAACGTTTTAATTATTTATTGGTAGATGAATTTCAGGATGTAAACTCAGTCCAGTATCGGCTAGTACAAGCCTGGGCGGGAACTGGGGAAAATGCCTTTATTATTGGTGACCCGGATCAAGCGATTTATGGATTTCGGGGAGCAGACTACCGGTTTTTTGGGCAGTTCAAAGAGGACTATCCGGAGGCTAAGGTTTTTCAGCTTCGCTTAAATTATCGATCTACTCCCTTCATTCTCCATGCTGCAGCAGCCGTGATCGCCCAAAACCAAAAAAGTCAACCGGTTTCCACCGATAAAGCTGAACTAATGGCAGTTCGAAAAAATGGGCCCAAAATCCAGCACTGGGTAGTAGCTAGTGAAGTGGCCGAGGGGATTGCAGTTTGCCAAGAGATCAATCGGCTGGTGGGAGGCACCACCATGCTCCAGTCACACGGGCAGGGCGCCGGATTAGCTGGAAAGAGTCCGGAAGTTGGAGATGAGGAAGAGCGGGGATTTTCAGAGATCGTGGTTCTTTTTCGGACTGGTCGTCAGGGAGCAGTATTGGAAGAATGCATGCTTAAGGAAGGAATCCCTTACCGGATAATGGGTAAAGAAAGTTTTTTGGAGAATCCGGAGGTACGTGAGACACTGGCTTTTTTATGGTGCCTGGTCAACCCAGAAGATGATTTTCATCTTTATCGCTGTCTAGGTAGCAGTAGTTTTAGTTTTAATCGAAAACAAGTATCTCTGATTCGGGAAACAAGCAGACGCCAAGGTTGCTCGGCCTGGAAGGCGATCACGGAGATTATTGCTGGTCAGTCTAACCAACAAATAGCGGTGGTCCAAAAGCTGCAGGCGTTTTGTAAAATTATTGAAAGCTACCGTTCCCGGCTGTTATCGAATTCCCCTGAGCAGTTGCTAACCGATTGGATTGAAGAAAACCATAATGTCGGAAGGATAAAAGAACGGGAATCGATTAACCGCTTATTAAGGATTTCTTCTCGTTATCTTAGCCTATCGGTTTTTCTAAATCGACTAGTTCTTGCCGCAGAAGCGGACCATGAGCGACCCGGCAATCCGGGATGGTCCCCGGAAATGGTAACCCTGATGACTTTACACGCAGCCAAAGGTTTGGAGTTCCCGGTGGTCTTTATTGCCGGGTTTGAGGACGGGCTGATCCCCCTTAAATCGAGAAAAACCGGGCATCTAACTGAAGATGACCTTGCCGAAGAGCGCCGGCTTTGTTACGTAGGTTTAACTCGAGCTAAAGACCAGTTGGTACTGTTAACCGTTCAGAACCGGACGGCTCCGGGAAGCAAAGCTGCTTTCCAGCCCCAGCCATCCGGCTTTCTTGAGGAAATACCTAACGATCTTCTGGAAAAAAGAGTCTGGAATAAGCAGGGCGGGAAAAAGAAGGAAGACGATGATAAAGGAAACTTTCAGCAGCTGCGCTTGTTCTAATGGAATAAATTATATAAATATAGAATATCTAAACATTGACCGGGCTTGTATCCAGATATAAACCTATACTAGGATAGGAAGTTGAGTAATTATATGCTTAAAATAGACATTCCCGGACGAGGAGTCTTGGAGTTAAAGTACTTATTATTGGATTATAACGGAACCCTGGCCTTGGATGGATACCTGCTGAACTCGGTTCCGGATTTAATCCATCAGTTAGCCGAGTTTTTAGAGATTCATATATTAACTGCCGATACTTTTGGTCTAGTTCATCTTCGTGTATTGGTCTGCCAGTACAGATTAAGATAATAAAGTCAATTGACGGTTATCAGGAAAAAGAAAGGATTACCAGGCAGTTAGGGGCACACCAAGTAATAGCTATTGGGAATGGCAATAACGATTACCGGATGCTCCAGGAAAGTGCCCTCGGGATAATGATTGTGGGTCCAGAAGGTGGTTCAGTTAAGGCCTTGCTTAGTGCGGATGTTGTAGTCAATAGTATCGATAAAGCTTTGGAGCTTTTGCTTCATCCCCAACGTCTGGTAGCCACTTTACGCACCTAAATATTTTTTAATTTGCTCAGGGCAGCAATAGAATTCTTGATTTTATCAAAAGCTAAAACAAAGAATTCGTTTGGATAGTATTATGTTAGGTTTTAGGAAGATATTGAGTAATAGTAGGATTCTATTGAAAAGGAACGATGCATTATTAACGATAAGCTAAACTTTAAGAACTTTGGATTTAGTGCAGAAATATTGCAAGCCTTAGAAAAGTTAGGCTATGCCACCCCTACAGAGGTCCAGGAGCAGATTATCCCTAAAGTAATTGCAGATAACGATATTATCGTCAAAGCCCAAACCGGCAGTGGAAAAACTGCAGCTTTTGGGATTCCGATTTGTGAAAAAATAAAATTGGAGCAAAGATTACCCCAGGTATTAGTGCTTACTCCAACTCGGGAATTGGCGGTTCAAGTAAAAGAGGACATTGCTAATATTGGCCGTTTAAAAAGAATACGAGTGGCGGCTATCTATGGACAACAGCCAATATATATCCAAAAAAATCAGTTGAGACAGCGGGTCCACGTTATTGTAGCGACTCCAGGGAGAATTTTAGACCACTTAGAGAGAGGAAATGTGAACCCTAATGAAGTAAGGTACCTAGTTATTGATGAGGCTGATGAAATGCTGAATATGGGTTTTATTGAACAGGTAGAGGCCATTATCCATACTTTGCCTCAAAATAGAGTAACAATGTTATTTTCAGCAACTATGCCGGCTGAAATCGTAAATATATGTGATAAATACATGATTAATCCGCAGAAGATAGAAATTACTTCTGAAAATCCGACTACTGAAAAAATTGAGCAATTTCATTATGAAGTGCTAGAGTCTGAAAAGTTTGAACTATTAAACCAAATAATTTATACCCAGCGACCGAATACTTGTCTTCTGTTTTGCCATACCCGAGAAAAGGTGGAGCAGCTATTGGAAAGTATGAAGGCTCAAGGATATAATTGCGCTGGGTTGCATGGAGGCCTAGAACAAAGGGATCGATTATCGATCATGCAAAAATTTAAGAGCGGAGAATATCATTTTTTAATTGCAACTGACATAGCCGCTAGGGGTATTGATCTTGAAAATCTAAGCCTGGTGATTAATTATGACATTCCTTTTGAAGCAGAAAAATATATTCATCGAATCGGTAGAACCGGACGATTAGGCAACAACGGTATCGCGATTAGCTTTGTCACCCCTGATGAAAGCAGCGTATTACAGGAAATTGAGGAATATCTGAATTATAAAATACCGAAGCAAGAATGGCCATCCATAGAAGCGGTTGACCAAGGGAAGGTATTATTTGCAAAGAATTTCCCAGCCAGACCCCAGCTAAAAAACGACATTAGGGCGGCTAGATTAAATATGGGAATTACCAAAATACGTTTAAATGCGGGTAAGAAGAAAAAAATGAGATCCGGCGATATTCTGGGCGCACTGACTAATATTGAAGGGATTAGTGCGGGGGATATTGGGATCATCGATGTTCAAGATAATTATTCTTATGTGGACATACTTGCCAATAAAGGAAGCCTCGTTCTGGGAGCTTTGCAGGATATGCAGATAAAGGGTAAAAAGGTTAAGGCTGATGTCTCTGTCAAAACCGATTTTTCTTGGAACACAGGGCTTGGTAAATTTTCTAAATGCCATAAGAAATGCGGGATTAAAAAGGGAAGTTGATTACGAAGAAAACGAATAATGGGTAATCATTGCCGCCGCGTAGCGTTTGGGGTTGCATCGGATAGGCAGGATTATGGAATTATAATGGAAAAGTTCGAGCTTAGGGAAATCGCGGCATAGAGGTGTACAGGATTACGTGTACACCTCTATTATTTTTATTGACATATGCCCATAAATCGTTGTAGAATAATAGTGGGCATATGCTCGTAACCTAAAACGGTATCTTTTTAACTCGATGGATTTAGCTGTTAGTTATTGTTAATTAAGGAGGTGTTTTTAATGCCGCGTTTTGATGGAACTGGTCCAGTAGGTCGTGGGCGAATGACTGGCAGAGGAATGGGTAAATGCCGCGCTGTTAATAATTCAGAAGGTATTTTAAGTCAGGATGAATCGCAGTTAGGTGACCAGAAGACCGGAACTGTCCAGGGATTGTTCAGGAGAATTGGACGTGGTTTAGGTATGGGACAAGGTCGAGGGTCTGGAGCAGGTCAGGGAGTCCGAAAAGGGCGGTAATGCCGATCACTCATCGCGATATCAGGCCGTCTAGGCTAGTCTAGTTAGCTATTGTTAGTTTAATTGCCCTTGAGCAGCTGTCCTTAGATATTACAGGATAGCTGCTTATTTAACAGAAGTGAAGATATCAGGAAAAATAAGTAGTTGTCATTAAAAAATATAAATAGGAGGAGGCGGAATTAAATGAAGGTTGCTGTAAGTTGTTCAGGCGAAAAATTAGACAGCCTTGTGGACCAGCGATTTGGTAGAACAGCTCAATTTATTGTTTATGATCTGGATGCGAACATGTTTATGGTTGTAGACAATGATCAAAATTTGCAGGCTGCTCAAGGTGCTGGTATCCAGTCGGCACGAACAGTTGCAGATTCGGGAGCCAAGGCGGTTATTACCGGCAACGTGGGACCAAAAGCCTTTCATACCTTAAATGCTGCTGGCATTGATATTTATTTAATCAAAAGCGGTACCGTTAAAGAGGCGATTGAAGAATTTAAAAAAGGAAATTTAATTAAATCGACTGGGGCAAATGTTGACGGACATTGGATTTAAGAATGGGCTTAAGAGGGAGGACCAGATGAAAATAGCTGTTGCCAGTGGAAAAGGGGGAACTGGAAAAACTACCATTGCCACCAATTTGGCCTATTATTTAGCCAATTCTATAGGTCAAAACGTAACTTTGCTGGATTGTGACGTGGAGGAGCCCAATTGTCACCTATTTTTGCAGCCAAGGTGGGAAAAAGTTTATGCTGTTTCGGTTCCGGTCCCGGAAGTGGATGCGTCTAAATGCAATGGGTGTGGGATTTGCTCGGATCTTTGTCAGTTTAGTGCTATTGTTTGTATCAATAAAAATACCCTAACTTTTCCAGAACTATGTCATGGTTGTGGTTTGTGCACTAGGGTTTGCGCCCCAGGTGCTATCAAGGAAGTCCAGCGTGAACTTGGGGTAGTAGAGATGGGTACCGCCTACGGAATTAATTTTGCGCATGGAAAACTGCGTATTGGAGAATCAATGTCCCCGCCATTGATTAAAGAAGTTAAGAGAAAGTTTAATTCTTCTGGCATTACCATCATTGATTCGCCTCCCGGGACATCTTGTCCGGTTATTGAAGCGATAAAAGGAACGGACTTTGTACTCTTAGTTACCGAACCAACTCCTTTCGGATTGAACGATCTGCAATTGGCCGTGGATATGGTACGAGTAGTTGGAATTCCGTTTGCCGTGATTATTAATCGTGCTGATGTAGGCGATGAACGAGTGCAGGAATACTGTTCTAGAGAAGGTATCCCGATTCTCATGGAGATTCCAGAAGATCGTGAAATAGCCAAAACTTATTCAACCGGGGGGTTAGTTTTAAAAGACATTCCTGCCTATGGCGGAAAATTTAGTCTTCTAGCGGGAGCATTGTTATCCTAAACGTTTATGCGTTGCGTTATAGTGGAACGGGGGTACAAGTATGAAGGAAATGGTGGTTGTAAGTGGCAAAGGGGGTACGGGTAAAACCAGCATGGTAGCTTCATTTGCTGCTTTAGCCAAGAATAAAGTGATGGCTGATTGTGATGTAGATGCAGCGGATCTCCACTTGGTGTTAAAGCCGACTGTGCTGGAAAAGCATGATTTTAAAAGCGGGAAGTCGGCATTTATTAATAAGGAATTATGTGTTGAATGTGATCAGTGTCGGGAGGTTTGCCGGTTTGAGGCTATAAGCGAAGATTTTATGGTAAGCAAGCTTTCTTGTGAAGGTTGTGGGGCTTGCGTCCATTTCTGTCCGGTAAACGCGATAGCATTTAATGAGAACCTTGCTGGGCACTGGTTTGTTTCAGATACCCGTTTTGGATCGATGGTTCATGCACAACTGGGCATTGCTGAGGAAAACTCCGGTAGGTTGGTGACCCTAGTTCGAAACAAGGCTAAGAACTTGGCCGAAGACCAGGATCGTTCACTATTGATTGCTGATGGTTCTCCAGGGATAGGTTGTCCAGTTATTGCTTCTATTACGGGAACGGACCTGGTTCTGGTTGTTACAGAACCTACTCTTTCAGGTCTGCATGATCTGCAACGGATCGTGGATCTCACTAAGTATTTTAACATTGCGACCGTGGTCTGTATTAATAAAGTAGATATTAACCTAGACATGGCTAGAAATATTGAAGAGGTCTGTAATCAATTGAACATACAGATGGTGGGTAAGATGCCTTATGATACGAATGTTACTAAGGCACAGGTGGCCGGAGTAAGTGTTGTCGAGTATTCGGATGGAGCTATCAGCCGGGAAATAATAAAAATGTGGAATAGCATTCAGCAGATTCTTGAAACATAATGGTTAAATAAAATTAAGAGGAGACGGATATAAAATGAAGATTGCTATACCAGTTGTAAACAAGCTACTTTGTCTGCATTTTGGACATTGTGATCAATTTGCCATGATTACTGTTGATGAACAAACGAAGGTTATTACTAACCATGAGATGCTAACCCCTCCTCCCCATGAGCCGGGAGTTTTACCTAAATGGCTGGCTGATTTAGGTGCTAATGTAATTATTGCTGGGGGAATGGGCAGCCAAGCCCAGACGCTATTTAAAATGAATGGGATAAAAGTAGTGGTAGGCGCGCCAGTAGATTCTCCCGAAAAGCTAGTCGCAGCCTATTTGAGCGCCACTCTAGTCTCGGGAGTCAATACCTGCGACCACTAAAAGAGTTTTTTTTACCTTTATCTTTTATCAGATTAAGGGGGGGTATTGTTGAAAAAGGTGGGAATTATTCGTTGCCAGCAAACTGAGGATATATGTCAGGGCAGAACGGATTTTAAGATAGCTGATCTCGGGAAAATGGCTTTTCAGGAGACCGGACCAGTTCGGATAGTAGGATTTGTTTCCTGCGGAGGGTGTCCAGGAAAATTAGCTATCACCCGGGCCGAGACCATGGTGGAAAAAGCCGGTGCAGAGATTATAGTCTTGGCTTCTTGCATAGGCAGGGGTAATCCAATCGATTTTCCTTGCCCGCATTTTGAAACTATTTTAGAGAGCCTTAAAAAAAGACTGGGGCAAAAAGTGGAGATTTTTGATTGGTCCCATGTTTAGATATTGGTATCGCGGGTAGCCTTTGTTGTGGAAATTAGTTTTTTCCAGGGAATAGAGGTGAACCTTGATTGGAAAATAAAAAAGAAACGAAATTAAAGAAAGATTAATAGCATCTTTAAAGTTAGTTCTTGACCCGGGAACTAACGAAAATATTATTGACATGGGCTTGGTTAAAGATATAAATATTGATGAAAGCGGTAAAGTAAACTTGACCTTTAGACCCTCTTCACCGGTCTGCCCGATGGCCTATAAACTTGCCGATAATATCCAACGAGCAACCAAAAAAGTACCTGGAATTAATGAAGTTACTATTCGCGTACGCGATTTTGTTCGGGCTGAAGAACTCGAGAAAATCCTTCGGCAATAGAATGGGGAGAAGAGTGAGTAGTAGATGAAAAGATAAGTATAAAGATCAATATAAGCAAAAAAATATTAAAAAGTATATTCAATCTTTAGAAGAATTTCTAGTGGTTGAAGTTCTGCTGTGAAAAGTTTTGCTTACAGCAGAACTTTTTTTGCTATTATAGTAAGGAACGTAATTAATCAGGATTATCAAATTTTTAGTCATAAATTATTAAAATATGAAAGAGGCTAGTCAAAATGCCTAGAGAACCAAGATGCCGCCGGGTGAGTCATGAGCCTAAAGTGAATTTGTATGAACCTCAGGGTATTTCCCATCGCGACTTGCAAGAAGTGATTCTTAAGGTCGAAGAGCTGGAGGCCCTTCGTTTAAAGGACTTGTTGCGCTTAGAGCAGGAAGAATGTGCCCAGCACATGCAAGTATCCCGTCCTACTTTTCAACGCGTCTTAAACGACGCCCGTTATAAGCTAGCTTGGGCACTTATTAATGGTAATGCCATCCGCATTGAAGGAGGCAATTATTGTTTAGGGGGAGGCTATTGCAGGCGTTATGGACGTTACCGGACGGGAGATGATCCCTGTACCAGACAGCAAGAGGATTTGCCATTTAATAATCTTAAGGAAAAAGGAAACATATCTAATAAGATTGCTATTTGTTCTACCAGTTCATCACCATCATCCCCGGTGGACGAAAGGTTTGGCCGCTGTGCCTATTTTATGATCTGGGATCCGGAAACTAATCAATATGAGACGCTGTCTAACACTGGAATTGAGACAGTTCGCGGTGCAGGAACAGGATCTGTTCAGGTTTTAATAGAAAGGAATGTGGGGTTGGTTATTGCCCAACGTATAGGCCCTAAAGCCTTTATGGCACTGAAGCAAGGCGGAATAAAGGTTTTTGCTGGTGGAGCAGGCACAACAGTTGAGGCAGCCTTGCAAAGCTATCAGGCTGGCGAAATGCAGGAGTTATTGGCCCCTAATAATTGATCCCGGTTTAGACATAATGTTGATCAGAGAAAATATTAAAAATTGTCGTTTAAAATACCGAAGCGTTTCATTTTACGCCAGAGGGTACTTTTGTCAATTCCCAGAGCCTGGGCGGTCTTGCCGCGATTACCCAGAAATTGTTTTAGGGTTTTGGTGATTAATTCTACTTCGGTTTGTTGCAAGGTTTGATCCATAGGAGTTTGGTACTCGCTAAAATTTTCAGAGTTAACCTGAAGCACCTCTTTGGGTAAGTGTTCAATTTCGATTTTATTTAATCGGCAAAGAATAAACGCGTGCTCCAGGAGATTTTCTAACTCTCGAATGTTACCTGGGAAAGAGTAACGCAAAAGGAATTGAAGGACTTCATCAGAAACCTGGGTAATTTTTTTATCTTTTTTCAAATTAAATTTGTGGAGGAAGTGTTCTATCAAGAGTGGGATATCCTCCCGACGTTCGGCTAAAGAAGGAAGTCTTAATTTGAGTATATTTAGTCGATAATATAGATCGTGCCTGAATGTGTTTTGACGAACCATCTCAAGCAGATTACAGTTGGTGGCAGCGATCACCCGGACGTCGGTCTTGACAGGGGTGGTCGCACCAAGCGGTACGTATTCTCTTTCTTGAAGTACCCTGAGCAGTTTAACCTGAAAAGCTGGCGATAGCTCCCCAATCTCATCCAAAAAAATTGTGCCTTTTTCAGCCAAAGCAAACCTTCCGGGCTTATCTTTTTTAGCATCTGTAAAAGCTCCCCTTACGTAACCGAAAAGCTCTGATTCCAGAAGGGTATCCGGTAGAGCTCCGCAATTTACGGCCACGAAAGGCTTACTGTTACGCGGGCTTAAACTATGAATGGCCCGGGTCAAAAGTTCCTTGCCTGAACCGCTGGGACCTTCTATTAAAACGGTGGCATCGCTGTCGGCAATATCGGGTAAGATTGAAAAAGTTTCCTGCATGGTATGGTTCTTGCTAATAATGTCTTGAAAGCTGTATTGGCCAGAAAGTTCTTTGCGCAGTTCTTCAATTACCGAAAGATCCCGAAAGGTTTCTACTCCTCCGATCAGGCCACCTTTTTGATCAGTTAAGACGGCAGTACTGATACTTACCGGAACCTGTTCTCCATTATAATTTAGAACATTGATGTGTAAATCGATAATCTCTTGTCCAGTATCGATGGTGTGTTTTAGGGCGCAATTACCTTGACAAATATTAGCATGAAATACATCGTGACACTTTCGGCCTAAAGCTTCTTCTCTAGATATGCCGGTGATTCGCTCTGCAGCCCGGTTGAATGATTTGATATTAAAATTTTGATCAACGGTAAAGATCCCGTCGGCTACACTATCTAGAATTGTACGTAAGTGCGAATTATCCTGCAAGTTTTGATCCATCAAAATATCCTCCTGTTTGCAAAGTGCAATTAAATTATTGCACTTAAATTGTAGTTGTGCAAGAGGATGCATTAAAGCATAGATTCCGTCTATTGATTGTTTGGTTTTAAAATTGCTTCCTGACGTTTATTAAGAAATAAATTGCGAAAGGATAAATAATGCAAATTATTATCGTTACCTCTCTTTTAGATCGAGTTGGAAAGACTACTCTGGCTGTTAACTTGGCTGCAGGGCTGGCTCAGAAAGGTCAACGGACTCTTTTAGTAGACTTATCTGGGAACGATGACTTGTTAAATTGGTTGCGATCATCGTTGCAAGATCATAATGTTATTGATAAGTCATGTGCTATTTCTGATTTTCAATGGCGACCAAATCTATGGGTGCAATTTTTTAATTCAACTGATGACTTTGAATTATGGGCAGACAGATATGATTTTATAATGGTAGATTTTACGATGAATCATCGAATGCCGGGGACGGGAGCATATGACTCCGCTTCCGAGTCTATTGAAGGTGCCGCAGTTTTATGCTGGTCCTTGAGTGTTTCGGTTAGGTGGATGCTTAATGCTTCGGAAACGGTTATTTTGGTTACGCCGCTGCGGGACCTGAACCAGCGAGATTTGTTAGCTGCAAACAGAGAAATTAGAAAACATCGAAATGATTCAGCGAAAAGCGGTTTTGAACTGATAGTACCATCAATGGTTCAGCCTCGGGCCTGGGAAGAAAATGAATTAGGTTTAATCACTTTAGTGGATCTTTTTGGCGAGGAGGTAGTAGCTGATCCAATTCCAACTTGATCCCGCCTGAATGAACTCCCCGGGCAGGGAGCTACGGTTTGGGATTTACCCTCGGAATCAATTAAAGAACCTTTTATTAGTTTGGTTTCGAAGTTTGTTAAATAAGCAAGACCAAATAGGATATTTAAAAACACCTCAATATCCACTAAAAAGATATCGAGGTGTAATTTAATTTCCGAATTCTTAATCTACCTTAATTGTTTACCTTAAACTTTTATTTTAACTCCAGTAATGCAGGGAAAACATTGGTTTGGAAACGCTGTTTGTAGAGTAAATGCACCTAAATAACCGGTGCAATGTCCCAGTCCAATTTTCATTACCGAATACTCTCTCAAGGCTTGAATGGTTTGTTCGACCATTTCTGGAGAGGCATCAACTAGGTGCATTCCGCCAATGACCATATATATTTTGCTTTGTCCAGTAAGATTTTTAACCTGATCAAAAGTTGCCTTTAGTCCTGAATGACAACAACCTAAGACGACAACTAATCCTTTCTTGCTCTCGATGATCAGAGCCTGATCATCTTTGATTAGGTCAAGGGAGGTCACATCGGAGTTTTCAAAGAAACATCTTGGGGTTAAATCGGGTTTGCTTTTTGGTATTTCTCCGGTAGTCAAGCACCCCGGAAAAAGCATAATCGATTCCCGGGAAAAGGAAAATCGATTTGAACAGACTACATTTATAGGCATACCGATCTCTCGAGCTGTCCCGCCGGGCCGCATATAAAATTTAGGTTTAAAAACGTCAGGGTGGGTAAATACTGAGGCACCGGGATTGACTTCAAGAACTTCTGCTAGTCCTCCAGTATGATCATAATGTCCATGACTGATAACAATCTTATCTATCGTACTCATGTCGATATTCAGAAGAGCGGCGTTTCTTAACACTTCTGAACTCTGGCCAGTATCAAACAGTACTTTACCGTACTTGTTCTCTATAAGAACCGCCCATCCGTGTTCAGCTATTAACCTTGGTAGTCTTACTGTATTCTCGATAAGTATTGTTATCTGGGTATCCATATTTGTTAATGAATCCATTTAGCGATCTCCACCTTTCATTAGATAGGGTAATATGCAATATTTATACCATTGTCGATTATTTATCGATTATTTTGTTGAGGAACAATGGATTAAATGAAGAAAATTTTAAAGGATAAAAGGGTATATCAATAATTATAGGATAGAGACATGGAGGTTATTTGTATATTAAATACCGGCATAATAATTGCAAGTATTAATTTGAGGGTGATGAACCATGAAAATAGGGATTCCAATTTGTAAGGGATTTATTGCACCCCGCTTTGATTGTGCCGAGGAATTCTTGATTATGGAGATAACGGATGGACAGACTATTAAAAAGCACGTTTTAAGGTGTCTGGGTCAGAATCCCTTGCGGCGAGCACTCTTGATGATACAGGTACCGGTTAATGCAATTGTTTGTTTTAGAATTGACAATTTTTCTTTGAGACTTCTAGAGGATCATAAAATTACCATTATTACTGAACAGAGTGGTCTCTTAGAAGATGTCCTGAAACATTGTTTGCAACGGTTTGATCCTGAAGAGTCATAGGAATACTCAACTCTAATAACGTTAACGTAAGTTTATTATTTATGAGATCAGAGGTGATCTGGGGAAAACTAGATTTCCTGCTGGTTGATTTACCGCCTGGAACCGGTGATAGTCCGCTGACGGTTATGCAGTCACTTCCAGTTCAGGGAGTTGTTATTGTTTCCTCACCGCAAGATTTAGCGCATATGGTGGTACGAAAAGCAATTAATATGGTGAGAAAATTAGATATTCCGATTTACGGTATTGTAGAGAATATGAGTTTTATGCAGTGCCCTCACTGCGGGGAGGCTGTAGAGATTTTTGGTTCCCGGCCTGGATTAGATGATTACCAAGGGATTCCAAGGCTAGGTGAGATTCTACTTGATCCTAATCTTAGTCGAATTTGTGATGGAGGGGTTGTGGAATTTTACTCAGACCAGAAGATCTCTAAGATAGTTGAAAAGCTACTTTTAAAAGTGAATAACGAGTAATTAGGTAATCAAGATAGTAAACATGGTTCTGGAAATGATAGATATATTGACGACGCAATAACAAATTAAATGGTTAAGCATATCGTGCGAAATGCAATGGTGATATTGCGAGAGTTGCATTTTGCAATATTCGGTTAGCGATTATTTTAAATAAGTTGATTAACCATAGTATTTAATTCTTTTAATGGTTGGCATGATTATTGCATTTACTATTATTGAGTCGTAAGGTTCGTAGATGGTTGCTATTAGAAATAGTTGATAGAATTGCTCAAAGGTAGTCAGTAAATAATCCATATAAACACGCATGATTATTAATTCAAAGGAAGTAGAACTTTCCGGAATATGCGTTTGGCGGCCGTATCCTGGGAAGTATGCTGATAAAGAGGGAATAACAAAATTCCCAGAGCAAATTTTGAGTAATTACATGACTTCTATCCTCCATGAACAAGTGTAAGTCACCCCAAGTATCTGGGCTACAGGGTCGACACCTCCTGGGCCAACCGATGACTCCCTAAATGGAGAGTCATCGGTTTTTTTAATACTTGTGTTAGCGGGAGGTGGGAGTGGTGGACAACTCAAACTCCCAGGAACACCAGATTCCGGCCGGAGTTTCATCTGGGGGACAACAAATACAGGTGGTCTTAAAACGTGAATCAATAGTGGAAGCAAAGGATGAGTATTCACAATAGCCTGGTTTCTTACACGGGTGTGGAGGAAGCCCGGCTCTTTTGCGTCCGGCTTGTTGTCGACATTCCTGCATTTGAAAGACTACTTTATTTTCGGCGGTTTGGATTACCTTTTGTTTATTTAGGCTAGCATAAGTACGAAACTTAAAGGCTTGTATCAAGGCATTAACACCACCATTTTCCGGTAGGTCTAGCCATTTCTTTATCCGGTTAGCTTCGATCACCGGGTAACGAACCCAAACTTCCTCATCCATTTTCAGAGCTGCTTCCATTCCATAAGCTCGTTCTACCGCCTGGAACCAGAGTCCATCAATAGCTGCCCAGTTTTTGGCCATATCAATAATATATGCGAGTAGTTCTTCCCGCTCGAGATCGGCAATTTCTTTGAATTTGAGAGAAATATTGTCCAAAATTTTAGTCCTCCAAGGTGTAAATTGTACATAAGGTAAGAATAAAAAATAAGCTTTGGAATACACAATTGAGTAGAAAAAACGAAAGCTAACAATAATAGCCTTCGTTTGTAAAGTATAACCAATGACGCATATACTTCATGGTTTTTTAGTTTTGGCAACCATGCTCATGTTCGTGGCAACAGTCACCTGAGTCAGAAATTGATCCGGCAAGCCATTTAAGGGCTACTGTCTTAACATCCCCACGACATCCACGTAAGACTTCTATACCGGAATTGTTTAAAACTCTCACTGCTCCCTCGCCCATATTGCCGGCTAACATGATCTTTACACCCATTTCAGAAAGTGTTTGGGCGATATTTGATTTGCAACCACAGCCCACTGGAGATGCGATGGTTTCGGTATTAATAATTTCTTTGTTAGTGTTATCAACTGTTAAAACAGTAAAATATTCACAATGCCCGAAATGATCGTCAATAAGATTCTGGCGCGATGGTAATGCAATTTTCATAATAACTCTATTCCTCCAAAATACTTTTATTAAAGCAGCATAATTTCTTGATGTTATTGACATATGCTCTTTATCTAATATAATATAACTATAAAGGGCATATGTCAATAACTATTGGCTAGGGGGTAAAAAATGCCAAGACCAAGAAAGTGTAAACAAGTGTGTTGTTTACCAGAAAACAATTTATTTGGGCCAATTAACGTCAGAGATATAGATAGCGAAATTATCGCTATGACAGTGGATGAATATGAGACAATTCGGCTTATTGATTTAGAAGGAATGAATCAAGAAGAGTGTGCTGATAAAATGAATGTTGCCCGTACAACGATACAAAGAATCTATAATGATGCCCGAAAAAAACTGGCCAGATCATTAGTGGATGGGAAAAGAGTGAAAATTGAAGGTGGCGACTATAAGCTCTGTGATGAGAGCGAACCTTTATCTAGGTGTGGAAGATGTAATAAACGAAAATGCTTACAGAACATTACAGAAAATACGGAACAATAAGAAGAATGATATATTTAAAAAGTACCCATAGATTAAATAAAACTTCCTAATAAAAAATTGTGACCGGGTGAAGTATTTCCCGGTCACAATTTTTTATTAGGAATCCATATGCATGATGTCAATTTACGATTTTGCCTAATTTCTTTTACGGAGGAGAATCCTAAGAGAAATTCACATTTTTAACCTGCGGAATTAAGGGTACCTCCATCTTCCAAAGGGCTTGTGTTGTTTCAGCCAATACATAGGTTATTGTGGGATTGCGAAGACTAGAAATATTAGGGGTTGGGAAATCACGGAAGGTATTTTGCGGTTAAGGGAGAACAGATAATTGATGTTGATATCGATATTGATATAGAAATTTGGTATAAGAGTTTAAATTGCCATTCAATCTAACAGAAGAAATAGATTTAAGGGGGTTGCATTTATGCGCGATCTTGTTCGAATTCATTATGATAATAAAAGGGAATTTGTGGAGCCAGTTATGTGGGTTTGGGTAACTGACGGAGCTACCCTTGAGAAGGAAGTTACTCCCTCGGGTAAGGAGGATTTTGGGTTTTATTTTGATCTTGAGTACAATCGCAGTAGTTTTGATTTTTGTTTTAAAGATGGTAAAGGTTCAGCAACTGCATGGGAAGAAGCATCCTCAAATCGCCACTACGACCGATACCTAGGTTCAGAAATTTGGACCAAAGCCGATCGGCATAATCTATATAATGTTTTACCGGCTGAACCGGTAGGCAATGCCGGAACCTACTATGATTCAATTAAGCCCCTCATAATTAATGAAAATTACTATATCCCGGACACGGATGTCAGTGGCCTGCAAATTCCTTCTATGTTGGGAGCGAATATACTTAAAGACGGCTCTCTGCTGTTTGGTTTTTTTCATCCCCGGGCCGCTCGAGTATATCTGACCGGCAGTTTTAATGATTTTCAGTGTCCCGGTCATCCTAATCCTCAAACCGAGCAATTCATAGAGATGGAGCTGTACCGTGGTTTTTATTATGAACCCAATCTTTGGTTGGCCCGGGTGTTTCCAAAGGAACCGCTAGAAAAAATCCAATACAAGTTTTATGTACAGGGCGGATTAGGGGGCGGAGTAACTGCGGGATACGTTACCGATCCTTACACCCGAGTATTTAGTGATGATTTTAGTTACCGAAATTCGATGGTGGTGGATCCTACGCGTTTTAAATGGACCGATACAGGTTGGAGAACTCCGGCAATTAATGAACTAATTCTTTATGAACTTAATATCTATGGGTTTACCGATAATGATCCGGAGATCCCCCCTGAGATTCAAGGGACGTTTAAAGGGGTAACTCACCGAATTAAGCATAACTATTTTAATAATTTAGGGGTTACGGTAATCGCCTTGATGCCGACTGCCGAGGTGCCTAGAAAGCAAGGTCTGGGTTATGAACCGTGTACTTTTATGGCCGTGGAAAAGGATTTTGGAACCCCGGATGATTTTCGAGAAATGGTGAATGAAGCTCATAATCGTGGTTTAACTGTAATCATTGATCAGGTTTTTAATCATACTTCCAATGACTTTAATCCTTTGTGGGAATTAATTGATGATAATTCCGGGGATGGCGGTTATTATTTTGAAGGTAAGACCATGTGGGGTAATAAGGTGGCTACCGGTAAGGATGAAGTGGATAATATGCTGATTGATTCCTGCAAGCTCTTTATCAAAGAGTATCACGTGGATGGGTTTAGGTTTGACGCTACACATAGTTATTTTTTAAATCATAAGCTGCTGCATCAGCTAGCCCATGAGATAAAGGATCGCGGTTTCAAACCGGATGCCATTATGATCGCTGAAAATTTACCCAACGAATCCGATATTAATCTGGATGGCTATAACGGTTATGCTCAGTGGTCCAATCTTTTTCACGATAAACTCAAGGCCTTGTTAAGGGAAGGGACGTTTGAGGGGTCTGAAAATAATACGGATCAACTGGGCAGTACCTTCTACTTCAGTAAAGATAGTTTTGCGGCACATACCAATAATGTGGTTAATTTTTGTGAGAGTCACGATGAGAACAGCGTACAGTATGAAGTGGGTACTGGGGGAGCAAACCTGCAAGACCCGGAGCTAAAAAGACGTAAGGCTAGACTAGGCTTGATGTCAACTATGGTGGCCTTGGGCCAGCCCATGATTTACATGGGCCAGGAATATGGCATTGAGCGGGAACGTAATCGTATTGATGTAGAATGGATTAAATATCATGAAACCAACCAGTTTTATCATTGGGCTAAGGGATTAATTAATTTGCGACATCGTTTACCCGGTTTGAAGCTCAGCGGTTATAATCCAGCTGCCGATGGATTATTCACCTGGGTGATAGGGCCTTGGTTGGAGGCAAATAGGGGAAATAATCGTAAGGTAATTGGGTGGCGGACCGGTGATCAGGGAGTACCTCAAGAACGATTAATGGTTTTGTTAAACTTTGAAGGTACAGACATACCAGTTGACCTATCCTTTAACACCTCTGGCCGGTGGGTGAAATTAGCGGATATTGAAAGAGTTAATGACACTTGGCCGGTACCAATGGAGGATTTGAACCTGGAAAACGGGAAGAGCATTGATACGGATGGGGAGTTTAAGAATTTTGTACTACCCGCTTACAGCGGATTTATCTATCAATACATGGCAGCGGATACACTTTAGGAAGTTTTAGTGGTAGAATATGCCTAGATAAATATGGTTAGATGTTTCAATAGGAGGTAAAAATCAGTGCTAAAGCGTATCCAAGCAGAATATATACAGGCCATGAAACAAAAAGACAAGGTTAAAGTTTCGACTCTGCGAATGCTCAAGTCAGCAGTCACCAATCGGCTTAAGGATAACGGGAGTCAAGAAGAAAATTTAACCGAATCAGAGATTATGGGGATTATTAGCAAACTGTTAAAGCAGTATAAAGAGGAGTTAGGATTTCTTAAAGCAGATACGGATAAGTATAGCGAAGTCAAGCAGGGGGTGGAAATTTTAGAGGGCTATTTACCCCAGCAGCTTACTCCAAATGAGATCAACCAGGCGGTTGACCAGATATTTAATGAACTGCCGGAAAACCAGCGAAACATTGGGGTAATGATGAAAGTTATTAAGGAACGCCTGGGCAGCAAGGTGGACATGAAGATAGTATCCGGTCTAGTCAAAACTAGGCTTGGTTAAATATCTGAAGTTTAAACTTTATACAAGTCGAGTTTAATGCAATATAAATAATTTTGGGCAATAGATATTAAGCCTAGTTCGTCTTAAAACAGGAAAGGGTAGGTATTTCAATCACTTTGAAAATACCTGCCCTTCTCAGTTACAAATAATATTACGATTAAACGTCAGGATAAGAGCATATTCGGTAAAATAGTAGCAATCGCCGGAAAAGCGATCAGGATTATCAGGCAGACAATCAAAGCACCTAGAAAAGGCCAGATACCCTTAAAAATTACTTCCAGGGGTATATGCGGAGCGACTCCTTTTATGATATAGACATTCATTCCCACTGGCGGCGTAATAACCCCCATGGCTACTACCATCACGACAATTACCCCAAACCAGATCGGATCATACCCTAGGGTATTGACCACGATGGGATAGAAGATGGGGATGGTAAGCAGAACTAGGGCTAAGGCATCAATAAAGCAACCTAAGATTAAATAGATAAACAGGATTACGCCCATAATGGCCCAAGGTGGTAGCGGTAAGGTTCCAGTCCAACTGGCTAGCTCAAAGGGCACTCGGCTTATGGCCATGAAGCGACCAAAAATCATCGCCCCCGCGATCATGAGCATGATCATCGCCGTTGTGCGAGTGGTATCCAGTAATGAATTGTTAAACTTCTTCCAACTGAGACTTTTTCCCAAGAGAGAAACTCCAAGTACTCCAGCTGCGCCTACGGCCCCGGCCTCGGTAGGGGTAAACCACCCAGCAAAAAGTCCGCCAATAGAAAGGCCGAAGATAAGCAGGACTTCTACTAGACCACCGCGTAGAGCCTGTGCTCTTTCGCTCCAACTAGCCTTAGGGCCGGCCGGCCCCAGGCTAGGATTACGCGAAGTAAGAATAATGATGGTGGCCATATAGGCCAACATGAGTAAAATTCCTGGTAGGATGCCCGCCATAAAAAGTTGACCGATGGATTGTTCCGTGGCCATTCCATAAACGATAAAGATAACACTGGGGGGGATCAGGACTCCCAAGACTCCTCCAGCTGCAATACTAGCTGTGGCTAGGGAGGGATCATATTTATATTTTTCCATTTCCGGTAGAGCAATAGCCCCAATCGTGGCGGCAGTGGCCGTATTTGAACCGCAGATCGCCCCAAAAATTGCACAGGCTGCTTGGGTGGCAACAGCGAGCCCACCGGGTAAATGCCCAATCATTTTATAGGCAAAAATAAACAGCCGGGTACCAATACCAGAATAATAGGCCAGAAAACCCATCCAGACAAACATCGCAATAACACTAAGCGAATAAGAGGTAAAGGTATTAAAAATTTCTTTGGCTACCATGTTAAAGCCTACAGTGATTGAGGTCAGGAAACTAAATCCCACAAAACCGACCAGGGCCATTGCATAAGCAATCGGCATCCGTAATAATATCAAAGTCAGAAAAACAACTGTGCCAATTATACCGGTCAATTGTGCACTCATGGAATCGCCTTCCTTACCGAACTAATAGATTCAGACTGGTCTGTAAACCTGAATAGGGGAATATCCGCCAGTATCTTAATCAAAGAATCAACGGTTCGAACCAGGATCACTAGGCAAAGTCCTACCAGCCCCAGGGCTACTAAATAAATAATCGGAGCAATGGGTATCTGCGCCGTTGGTGAAACTAAACCGTTCATGGCGGTGGTGTTAGCATAATCTCCAAGATACCAGACGGATAGACCCCAGAAACCAAGCGCGATCAGGTTGGTGGAAAAATCGATTATGGCTTGGAGTCTTAACGGAAAACGATCGACGATAATCCCTACGGCAATATGCCCGCTTTGGATAGCACAATTGGCCAAGCTTAGCGCAATTGCTAGGGCAGTTATATAGCAAACTATTTCATAAGTGCCTATAATAGGCTGATTGAATATCGCCCGAAGCAGGATATTGGCTACCACCACAGCCATGGTGCAGAAGATACACAACCCCGCTATTCTATCCAACTGCTTACTAAATCCGGTCACGAAGTCATTTAGTAGTTTCATGTAGCTTTTTACCTCCGTTTGGACATAGGACTTGATTATGAATTTATTTATATTCCTTATTGTATTGGTCAGACAGTCCCAGTACCGTATTCAAAGTCTCTTGCCCTGGTAACCCTTGCTTATTCAGATTGGTAACGAATTCATCTTGAACCGGTTTGATCAGCTTAACCCATCGGTCAGCTTCTGCCTGTGGTAGTTGGATAACCTGCATGCCTTTTTCTTCAACCGACCACTTTAAAGCCGCTTCATTTTGTTTATCCCACAGGCCCATGGCCGTTTGTTCGAAATATTTTTCATTAACCGTTTCAATAGCCTTCTGGGTATCTGCATCTAGAGAATTCCATTTATCTAAATTCATGGTGATGAAGAATAAGGTATTGTAAAGAAAGGGAGTTTTAGTAATGTAGCTGGTTACTTCCGCCTGTTTCCAGCCTTTTAACACCTCAATGGGACCTAGGTTTCCTTTGACTACCCCCTTGGAAAGAGATTCATATGCATCAGACTGGGGCATTGCTACCGGGGTTGCTCCCAATATTCCCAAAGTTTTGGCGCTTAAACCAGTAGCCCTTATTTCTAATCCTTTAAGATCCTCGAGGGTATGCACCGGAACCTTGGTATACAAATCACCGGAACCGGTGGTGAATACCATCATCAGTTTGGTATCTTGGATTTCTTTGGGGTTAAGTTGTTTGATCCCTTCCCAAGCTACCTTGCTGGCTGCCTTGGAATTGTTATAGGTAATACCAGGTAGTTCGAAGGCTTCCAGTACAGGAAAACGACCTCGGGTATAAGAAAAACAGGAAAGACCCAGATCAGCTATGCCATTGACCACTCCGTCATAAATCGCATCCGATTGCAGCAGGGTTTGGCCTGGGTAACTGGTTACTCGCACCTTGCCTTGGGTAGCTTCTTCAATGGCTTTAGCCCAAGGTTGAATCAAATCAGTTTCCGCTGGATGTGTACTGGGAAAGAAATGAGCTAATCTGAGTTCAACTGTTTGCTTTTGATTAGTTTGGGGCTCGGAGGTGGTTTTAGAACACCCGGTTAATGAAAACAGCATCAGCATGGCCAACAGACACGCAATACTTCTGCTTCCCCAGGCTAACCCCTGTCGAGTCGGTTTCCCCATAAATCTTTTCATGATTTCTCTCTCCTTTAATTTGATTTTAGGCAACAAAAAAAACCCCATAGGAGTTTTAAAGACTTGCGATAGTCCCTGATTCACATAACATATGCGCGCATATGCAGGAAACCGGAATAACACCGCATTTCTTTTACCTACCGTCATACCATCCTACAAATTTTTAGTAACATTAACCATTCTACACGTTCTACACGTTTTACACGTTCTACACGTTCTACAAAGTTCAAATTAGTAATATCGCATTAAAAAATGCTTTCTTTATTCTCTTTATATTCAATAATACTAAAAAAAATCCTGCCTGTATATAAATATTTTTTGAAGTTAATGCAATCGACAAAGTAGTCAAGGACAATTATCTTTACTGATAAAGATTGCTTTTTTAAATCTTATTGACAATTATCAATGCGGATGATAGGATCGTTTTAAAACATTGGTAACATTAGATATTATCGAAACATATAGATATCAGGAGGTTAAGATCATGAAGCATTCTCATGCAGAATACGTACCTGCATTTAAGGCATTATCAGATGAGACACGTTTAAAGATCATTGACATGCTGTCATGCGGCGAGCTGTGTGCCTGTGAAATACTTGAAAATTTCAGTATTTCACAATCAACTTTAAGTTATCATATGAAAACGCTTGTAGATAGCGGTTTGGTAAATGGTGTTCGTGATGGAGCCTGGATGAGGTATACCCTGAATAAGGAAAAAACGGAGGCGGTCATCGCTTTCATAACCCACATCTCCAATGAAAAGGAAGACTGTATATGTAAAAACAATAGAAATAAAAATTGTAACATCTAATTTAAAGGTTGATCAGCAAACAGAAGTGATTATTGTTACAATGCCGGAAGCCATTTCCCGTTTTTGAGGCACTCAGACTTCGGGATGATTTAAGTAGAGCCGGCATAGATAATAAGTGGTGGGTGGTAAATCAGTGCCTTTCCATTGGCGGCTACTTATTCCCCGAACTAGCCAAAACCCTAGGCACATTTAGCACTGGCACTATCTCTTGGCCAATAGTACTCTAATATACTGTGAAATGGAGCGGTCAAAATGGATCAAAACAGTAACGGTGATGATCGTCAAGCATGTTGCTGCGAAAAGGCGGGCGAAAAATCGCCAGCCGGCATGATTAATAGAATAGAAATTGTGGTAGGGGAAATCCCCCAGGCATCAACCAAATTGACCCTGGGCGATAAAATAGGTTCGTGGAAAGCTCGGTGGGGAATCAACCGGATGAACTATAAAATAAATCCTGGCCTTTATTGTGTGGGAGATGCGGACAATACGTCGCCCGTCCTTGTTACAGCAAATTATAAGATGAGCTTTGACCGGCTAAGAAAAGAATTGTCCGGGATAAATGCCTGGATTTTAGTGCTGGATACCAAGGGTATTAATGTCTGGTGTGCCGCAGGGAAGGGGACTTTTGGAACGGATGAATTAGTAAGTAAGATATTAATGACTAACCTTTCTAAGATTGTATCTCATAAAACTCTAATTTTACCTCAATTAGGAGCGCCAGGCATCTCTGCCCATGAAGTGCAGAAGAGATCGGGATTCAAGGTTGTTTTTGGCCCGGTGAGAGCATCGGATCTTAAGGATTTTCTTAAAGCGGGAATGAAAGCAACTTCGGAGATGCGACAAGTTAAGTTTACCCTATATGACCGACTGGTGTTGACACCAATTGAGTTAGTAGGAACTTTAAAGGTATCTCTGATGATTTTTGGAGTTCTGTTTATATTGAATTTATTCAACGCTAATTTTTTTGGGTTGGTTGATTTTTATGGATATATAGGAGCTTTGTTGATAGGCTGTGTTTTAGTTCCTCTACTTTTACCCTGGATACCGGGGAATGCTTTTGCCTGGAAAGGCTGGCTTATGGGAATGCTTTGGGCTATAGGTATCAATGTTATTAATGGGTGGCCCTTTTACCCGGAATACGGTTTAGTAAGGGCCTTGGCATATATGTTGATCCTGCCCCCGATATCTGCCTTTTACGCTATGAATTTTACCGGAGCTTCTACTTATACTTCGTTATCGGGTGTTCTAAAAGAAATGAAAACAGCGGTTCCGGCTATTATTATTAGTACCGCTTTAGGCGGGATTCTAATTATATTGAGTAGCTTAATTCCAAGTATATAAAGGGGAATAGGGGAATTATCTAATGAAGCATAAATATTTAAGAAATGTGGTAACCCTTAAGCTTAATCAAGAAAAATGTAAAGGATGTGGGATGTGCATTAATGTATGTCCGCATGCTGTTTTTCTATTAAAAGGTGATAAGGTGCAGATAGCGGATAAAGATAGCTGCATGGAGTGTGGTGCCTGTGCTAAAAATTGTTCGTTTTCAGCCATAGAAGTAAAACCAGGTGTCGGCTGCGCATATGGAATCATGGTAGGCAAACTTACCGGGACTGAGCCAAGTTGTGGTTGTTCCGATGGCAATAATGGTTGTTGTTAAAAGCAGTTATTCTATTTATGACGCAAAATACTAAAAGCGAGGATGCTCTATGAAAAGAAACCAAGATTTCTTCAGGGGTTGTCTCTTAGGTGGAGCTATTGGTAATGCATTAGGCTGGCCTGTTGAGTTTATGAAATATAATGGTTTAGGAAGGTGATAGTATAATCCCCAAACTAAAACACCCCAGGCCAAAGCTCAGGGTGTTTTAGTTTGGGTTAAGAAGCAAAAGCTGATTCAGCAAGATAAAAAACTGCAGTATAAGCAACTCTGGTAAAATTGAGCAGCTGGCAAATATGGTACTGGTTAAAGAATCTACATCCAGATTATCTCATGAAGTACTTGAGCTAAGAGTCACATAATTAGAATTCTGTTTTTCATATTTAGTAATAGAAAAATATCCATTTCTTCCGTCATTAACGATTCCGGTTAGTGTTGGTTTAATCTTAGGTTGTTTACCTTTAGAACCGCAGCAGGAACAAAGCAGATTAATTATTATGGCATCGCCTCTTATCTCTATCGAATCAATTTTTTTAAGATTAGTACTATTATCATTAAAACTATTAATATCTGACATGAGAGGCCTCCTTTGGTAAATTAATGGGTTCTTTAATAAGTTATTCATGTTATGCTAAAAAAGTCAAAATAATTGGGGGTTTTGGTAATAGTAATTATTTATCAATCGATAATTAGATTGGTCTTGACACCTTAAGATGCCAAGACCAATCGTTTTTTTAATAATATTATTTTTATTTAGTCATCGCAACGAGTACATTCTGAATTAAAATTAAAGATGTAAGCATTACCAAAAATTTTAAATTTTAGAAATCTAGGACAACAACAACTGGCTTCGGAATCACTATCACTGCAACGTTGCTGTAACACCATGGCCTCATCATTTGAACTAAATGAAGATTTGAGTGCAGTAGCATATTTCGCAATTGCTTCAATAACTTCTGGAGTAAAAGCTGATGGCATTTTAGGAATTTCCATAGTTACAACCCCCTTTAAAAATATAATATGTGTCTGTTTACAATGCCATAATATGTATTTAGCAATAGAAGTGTTCCATCAATGGAAATGTTTTATAATTTAAATATAGTAATCCCTATTTTATCAGAGCGGATTATGTAGACGTGTTATCACGTCTGATGGTGAAATCATTGCAGGTGAGTACAAACAAGAAAATCTCCCAGCCGAAAGCTATTGTAGGTCTAAAACAAAATAAAAAGGAACGAGTAATCTCGCCCCTCTTATTTGGCACATAATTAAATTTTAAATGGTGGAGATAAGGGGATTCGAACCCCTGACCTTCTGAATGCGAACCAGACGCTCTCCCAACTGAGCTATACCCCCACAAATCGTACCTTGTGTATCTTCTCTGAACGATCATTATTATAGCACTTTAGTTAAATATGTCAACTTATCTGCTGATTAATACCCGGCGGCCTTTTGTACGTTAGCTTGGTGTTCCGGAGTTATTTCATCGGTATTATGCTGCCGGCTATTTAAAAAGTGAAGATCGAAGTGACCAGTAAAGTTATTGTCAGAAATGGTATCGATATCGTGTGGCATACCCGCCATAGAAGCAGCTAATATCCGACCATCTACTTCAACTAACACCGGACGATACTTCCAACCCCAACTTCCCCCAAAGACCTCTTTCATTATCTGCGTATCGTTGCTAGTTAACGGCTCGCAATCTGCATGGTTAGATCCCCCCATACGCTTTATTGAAAAACGTTTTCCGGTGGCCAAGTCTTGAATAACCGCGTGATTGCCAATATCAAAAATCCAGTAGGCAAATTCCCAGTCTAACCATTCACCATAACCGGCCTTAGCCTGAATCTTTGGAGCTGTCACGTTGGCGGCTCTACTAGAGTTAACCGGGATAAACAGAGGCTGATCGACCCCAACCCAGTCTACATGCAGGTGGTTGGTTGTCATTATCGCTGCTTCGGTTGTCTTATACTGCTGGGCTAGACCCCAAATCGTCTGCCCGGATTTAACGTGAACCAGAACCGTTCCTTCGGGGATACTCCAATTTACCGATGGGGAGGTTGGATCTGAAGAGGTAGGGGGAACATCGTTAGGAGTTGTGAGTGATGCAGGAACTAATAGGGTTTGACCTACCCAGATATCAATTGTTTTAAGGTTGTTAATACCCATCAGTTGATCGACACTTAATCCGTATCGTTTCGAGATTAAATACAGAGAGTCCCCAGAACGAACTGTATAATTAAGGTATTGCCCACTATTATCACTGGGATTTAAAGGATCGGTAAGGGTAGCCCCGGGTACTGTTAGAATTTGACCGACTAAGAGCATGTCTGAATTTAGGTTATTTATTAACTTTAGCTTGTCCACTGTTATTCCGAATCGTTTGGAGATTAAATAGAGAGTATCACCAGTTTGAACCGTATATTGGGTATTCGATACCGGTATTCTTAGAATTTGATTAATTTGAATTTCAGTTTGAGTAAGATTATTTGCAGCCATCAGATCGGAAACACTGATGCCAAATCGCACCCCAATTAAATATAAGGAATCCCCGGCCACCACAGTATAGTTTTTATACGTAATCTCCATTGCCGCAGTAACTTGAGGATTGTTTAGGATACTATAACTGCCCAGAGTAGTAACCAAAAAACCTAAACCAGCTATCATCAATCCACGCTTGCTAAATGTAATTTTGTTGGTTGATTTATTTTTTTCCCAGGTCATATAATCCTCCTCTTTAATAATTATAATAAAACCCCAAACTAATACCATTCAGCCCGTTTGCAACCATTAATGGGAAAATAGTAGAAGTTTGGGGTTTTATATTCTATTAAAGCACTAGAAATCCTCTAGGTAATTTATAGCACTGGAGGGGGATCTATACTAGACTTGGCAAAGCGAGCCATTTGATCAATTAATGATTCATCAAAAAGGCCGCTTAGATGACCATGCGGAACTCTTAGAATAGGAGGTTCTCCCCAAGTTTTCCACCATCGTTCAATCCAGGTGGGCTTAATGGTCCGGTCATACAGTCCTTCAATAAATAATATTCTCTCTCGATCTATTGCGGGTAAATAGGTGGCTGGTTCGGTAAGCTTGGAAAGAAAGTTTAGCTCTCGAAGATTAACCCCAGCAGCAAAAAGGCGTTGTTTTAGATGATGGCAAAGAGCAGAATGACGCATAGGTTTTTCCAGACATGCAGCGGGTACCCAGAGCATACTATACCCTAGATTAGGTTCGCGGGTTGTTACTAAGCCACTAATCAATCCCCCTAAACTCATTCCTAAAAGTCCAACTGATTCGGATCCTTGACTATGTAACCAGGTAATTGCCTGGATGACATCTGATACTGACTGCTGAATTGCCTTAAGACTTTTAGATAAATCCGGCGTGAACATTTGTTCTCCACTAAAGCTTTTCGAAGGTGTTCGCTCAAGATGGTAAGGGAGGGCTAATACTAAACAATCAAAACCTTGTTCAATAAAAGGGATGCTGACCTGACGGTAAATAGAGTAGCTAGAACATAACCAGCCCGGAATGATGATTAAGGTTGGCCGCATACCTATTACTTTACCTGTTTTTGGGTCTAATGGGTTCTGATGATAATATCGGCCCCATACCATTCGACTTTCAAACTCTTGATCCGCAATGGCCAGGCCACTTTCAAAACAAATTTTAGAAGAAAAACCCCAAGGATATTTATAACTAGGGATTATTTTAACATTTGGTAAGATATCATCTCGGCTGCAGTTAAATATGGGAAGATCCCAAAGTTCGGTTGTGGTTATCTCGGAGATGTTTTTTTTCTCACTAGTTGGATTGGAGGAAAAAAATTGCAGCCCAATAAATCCCGTATAAGCTGAATCTATAATATAAGCAAGCAATTGTTTCATTATAAACCCCTTAGCCAATTTTTAGATATTTGAAATTAATTATAGCATCAAAATAAATATCAAAATACCCTATACATACAATTAGCTTCAAAATTCACAACTTGTAAGATCGTAAAATGATGTGCTACTATAAACAAAAGACTTAATATTTTGATTTGTTTATTTGTTTCTGATTAGCATTGCAAACTAATTATAGGTAGGAGGGTGGGAATGAAGAAGAGGCTAGGAGAAATTCTTGCCCCCGAACGGGTCATTTTACATTCTAACCAGTCAGTTGGGGAAGCTCTCGAAGCACTTAAAAGCAATGAACTTTTAGTTGCACTGGTGGTGGATGAAGATAATCAGATCAAAGGCACTATCAATCAGGACGATTTATTAATATCTAAGTGCAATACGGAAGAAGAGAGTATTACTAGGTTTATAAACCAAGATTGGAGCGCTGTTGCTAACGATGCTACTTTAGAAATAGCGCTGAAGGAACCGGGATTTTGGTTAGTAGCCGTAGATAACCAAGGATTTCCCATGGGGATTATCTCGAAAACAAAAGTAGTGGATGCTGTAATTGATGTATTTGAAACTACACTTAATCGTCTGCACACGGTAATGGATTCAGCGCATAACGGTATTATTGCTCTCGACATAGACGGAATGATCACTCATTATAATGCAGCTGCTGAAGTAATGTTCGGATTACCTCGGGAGCAGGCTATTGGTCGTCATATCAACGAGGTTGATCCTGAAAGTACTTTGATGGATGTTGTAGAATCGGGTCAGCCTCAAATGACCCAAAAAAGGCAGTTGCCTCGGGCTTTAGTGCTTACCAATCGGCGACCTATTCTACGTAACGGGGACGTGGTGGGGGTTGTTGCTGTCTTTCAGGACTTATCCGAAGTAGAAGCAGCCCACAATCAACTTCGAACGGTGCAGTCGCTTAATCATGAGTTAGAAAGTATTCTCGAATTTTCGCATGATGGATTAGCTATTAGTGATGATCAGGGATGTTTCCTGAGGGTTAGCCCTAGCTTTGGAAAATTATTGGGAATTCCCGCACAAGAGTTAGCTGGACTATCAGTGTCAACCTTATCTGAAGAAGGGCGATTAATAATCCCAGTGGTACAGGCAGTGATGGAACGTAAAGTGCCGGTTTCTATGACCCAAAATACACCCGGGGGTCAGCAGGTATTAGCAACGAGTATTCCCGTTTTTGACGAACAGGGTTATTTGGTCAGGATAGTTACCAACTTGCGCGATATGACCGAACTTAATGACCTGCGGGAGCAGGTACAGCAGACTAATGAACTCAGTCGACGCTATCTTCAGGAATTAGAAGAATGGCGGGCCCGATTCACCGCTACTTCGGAAGTAATTGCCTCAAGTCTTATTATGCAAAGGGTATTGGAATTAGCTCTTCATGTAGCTAAAGTGGATTCAACCGTATTAATAACCGGTGAATCCGGGGTTGGTAAAGAAGTTGTTGCCAAAATGATTCACCGAGTAAGCCCGCGGAGAGACGGACCTTTTATTGAAATAAACTGTGGGGCTATTCCAGAGTCTTTACTAGAATCGGAATTATTTGGATACGAGCGGGGGGCCTTTACCGGCGCTGCCCGAGAAGGCAGAACTGGTATTTTTGAACTGGCTAATAATGGGACCCTGCTCTTAGACGAAATTGCCGAAATTCCACTAAATCTTCAGGTTAAATTACTTAGGGCTTTACAGGAACAAGAGATCTATCGGGTGGGGGGATCACATCCTATAAAACTAAACGTTCGTATAATTGCGGCCACCAACAAAAATCTTTGGGAAATGGTTCAAAATCATATATTCCGTGAGGATCTCTATTATCGTCTTAATGTTGTTCCCATGGAGATACCACCTCTCCGTAAGCGCAGGGAAGATATTTTACCGTTAACTAATCATTTTTTAAAGATTTGTAATGACAAATATGGTTTCAAACGTCGATTGGCTCCGGAAATATACCAAGTATTTGAGAGTTATGGATGGCCGGGAAATGTTCGTGAACTCCAAAACTTAGTCGAGAGATTAGTAGTTACTAGCAACACTGAAATGATAACCGAAAAACATTTGCCCCCATCAATCTTTAAGAAAGCGTTAGGTAGTCCTCAAGCGGTACAAGTTTTTGGTTTAACCACCTTGAAGGAAGCCGCAGAAACGGTTGAGAAAGAACTGGTCACTCGGGCGTTGAGGGTTGGTAAAAGCACTCGCCGAGCAGCGGAACTTTTAGGGGTTACTCATTCTACTATCGTTCGTAAATTGAAGCAATATGATATTTCCGTTGGATCTTAAGATTACCACCTCGGTGCAGTATTGCACCAGGTCGTACAAATTGATTAAATGTTGTAGACCATAGGTTTTACTACATTTCGAACGTTAAAATTATAATGTTGGAATATTTCTGTTCCAGCTGAGAACGTGAACATTAGTACAAAAGTCTTCCGATTAATAATAAACGGAGACTTTTGTACTTTTATTTTACGTATATTTTATGCCTGTCTATAATAATCTCTTTTTTGAAACCCTTTAGTATCAAGGATTGTAGGGAATTCAAATCTACTTGTATCAAAATACGGACTATTAGATGGGGTTGTAGATTCACAAATTAAATAAATATTTAGATTTTTTCCTTAGTTTGGCGCAACTCTTGCTTGTTATAAAGTATAGAATTATAAGTCGGTAGACAAGAAAGTAATTTTAAAAGATTATAAAAATGGAGGTAATGGTTATGGATTTAAAAACTTTATTTTGGGTTTTTATCGGTTTCTACGCAACGGTTAAATTAAGTTTTTTTGTTGGGATATATTTTGTTACCAAACAAATTGAACGTAAAGCGTTAACAGAAAAAATAAAACGTCAAGACCACAACCGTTTGGCCGAGCTTGAATTAATTGTCGAGAGATTTCAAAATAAAGAAAAGGCACTTATAAAGGATAAAGAATCTTACGGTACACGCCGGCAAAAATTTATTTCCTGAAAAATGAGCCATTAGACATTTTGAGCTATAAATTTATGAATATTCGGAACGTTTATGTACCAAGTTGGTTTAATGTTGCACCAAGTGGAACATTTATGTACCTCTATCCAAAGACCTTATTTATTAAGGTTATTTAATCAAACTATGATAATTTCAAATATTAATGGAACAAATGTGAACCACTTATGAATGTACTTACGAGAACAAGCTTTTTATATTATTTTATAAATAGTATGAAAGGCTTGTTCAGACTGCTTTAAAGAAATGTTTAAATGCTCCCAATCCTTATAAAGGCTGGCATAAATTCAAATCAGAGTTTGTTATTGTCTAAATCTATTAAGCTCAAACTTTTCTTTCTAGACCTTCCTAACGTTTTACTGACGCTGGCATACATATTGCAATTATAATTGTCAGAAATAATTACCGATAAGGGTACAAATATAGTGGGAGGTGTAGTTTATGTTTTCAATGACATCATTTTGGGTCCTAATAGTATTTTATGTGGTTGCGAAGATTTGTTTCTTTAGTGGAGTCTATATTGTAACCAAGGCTGTAGAAAGACGCGCGATTCGGGAGAAAAAGAAGCGGTTAGAAAGTCATCGACTGTATGAGATCGAAACACTAATCCAGAATAAAGTAAACGTTCGTAAGAATGCTAATAAAGATAAAGAACTTTTTGGGCTACGTCATAAACGCTATGTTAGTTAAATTCTATGTCACAGTTTGATAAGTAGTTTAATAACAATAAATTATACGATAGCAACGGTGTAGAGAAGAAAGGGGCTTAAAGGCCTTTTTTTTCTGGTGAGAATTAGATGGTTTTAAAATAGATTGCGTAAGAGATGAGCTATTAGTTGTTTCTAGACAAGATGGCCTATTGAAAGATATACTTAAACGATCGGTTAATTCTATTGTGAATCAACCAGAATAATATTACAAGAAATATTAATGCTTATAAGGAGGGAAATTAATGGATTGTAACATAAGCAATTGTAACAGTGGATCCTGCCAATCAAACACCTGCGGAATGAAGAATCAGCCAAATCAGGGAAGAAAGACGCCGCCTTCAGCTATTAAAAACCTTGATACCCACAAATCGAATTCTATTAAATATGTATTAGCCGTCATGAGCGGAAAGGGTGGAGTAGGCAAGTCTTCAGTAACCGCTATCCTGGCTTCCGAATTAACCCGAAATGGGCTCAAGGTAGGTATACTGGATGCTGATGTTACGGGGCCTAGTGTACCTAAGATGTTTGGAATAAAAGAAAGGCCTCGAATCGATAAAGTTGGAATTTATCCACCGGTTTCCAAATCGGGGATCAAGATTATGTCGGTTAATTTACTCTTGGAAAATGAAGACGATCCGGTTATTTGGCGGGGTCCGGTTATTGCCGGAGCAGTGCAACAATTTTGGACCGATGTCATTTGGGGGGAGCTAGATTACCTTTTAGTTGATTTACCACCTGGAACCGGGGATAGTCCGCTCACGGTCATGCAGTCACTGCCGGTCCATGGGGTAATAATTGTCTCTTCTCCCCAGGATCTAGCTCATATGGTTATTCGCAAGGCAATTAAAATGGTAAAAAAGATGAATATATCCATATTGGGGATTGTTGAAAACATGAGTCGTTTTGCTTGTCCTCATTGTGGAGAAGCCATCGAAGTTTTTGGTTCTCGACCCGAAGTTAATGATTACGAAGGGCTACCAAAATTAGGTGAAATTCCGCTTGATCCTACCCTCAGTCGGATGTGTGATGAAGGTTTAGTGGAATTGTATGACAATAGTCAAAATTCCAAAATTATAGTGAATCTATTGGCTCAAATAAAGGCGGTTAAGAGTTAAATATTATATTGTCGTTTTTCATAATCTTGGGTATTAAATTTTTAATATCTGTAATCATCAGAGTATAACCTTACATGCAATATTGTAAGGTTATACTTATTTAGGTGTCAGTTCAATGCATGACGATTTATAAAGTCAATTAATCTTCTCTAAATTGAATACAAGAAGCTGAAAATTATGATAAAATATTATATTCCCTAAAATATTTGTATTTAAACTTCTAAACATACATAATTAGTGGTCACCTAACCAATATCTCCATAATATTTATTGACCTATATTCGTCCAAAACATTAGATGGTGCTGCCAGATGATGTAATTTTTATTACCGGTTTTCGCTTGTTAATAAAAATCAAGAGGAGGTTTTGCTGAAATGTCAGAAGAGATTCGTTGGGTTAAAACTCATTGCGCCCGAATGGATCACGGGGGTTGTGGCCTGCTGGTTGGTGTGGAAGATAATCGTATTGTGCAGGTCAAAGGCGACCCGGAAGGATACTTGAATCATGGATATACCTGCTTTAAAGGCCGAGCATCGGCTGAACGTCTTAATCATCCTGACCGTCTAAAATATCCTTTGAAGCGTGTTGGTAAACGTGGCGAAGGAAAATGGCAACGCATTTCCTGGGATGAAGCCCTAGATGAAACGGCCAATAATCTGCTTCAGATTAAGGAAAAATACGGGGCCAGGGCGGTAGGATTTGGGGTCGGAATGCCCAAAGGACTAGAGCATTTCGTTTTGATTCGACTGGCTAATATTTTTGGCTCGCCTAACGTTATCGCCTCTCAGGACGTATGTCATGCCCCAAGGGAGATTACTGGGGTGCATACCTGCGGGTTTTACCCGGTTGCGGACCTTCATAACCCGACCAGCCTTATTCTTGCTTGGGGAGGTAATGCTCTCTCCACCAATGAGGAGGGACAATTAGGTAGTCTCGCCTTAGAACAAATGAAAAATGGGGCTAAATTGATTGTAGTGGACCCCCGCAGAACAGAACTTGCCGCAAGAGCTGATCTTTGGCTGCAACTTTTGCCTGGGACCGGGCCAGCCTTAGCCTTAGGTTTCTTAAACGTTATTATTGAGGAATCTCTATACGACCAAGATTTTGTCGAAAATTTTACTTATGGATTTGAGGACTTAGCTGAGCATGTAAAAAAATACCCCCCGGAGAAGGTTTCCGAAATCACCTCGGTTCCTGCAGAATTGATTCGCCAAGCGGCGCGAATGTACGCAAAAGCGAAACCGGCCACTCTCCTGTGGGGTAACGCTATCGAACATTCCATCTATGCCTTTGACTATACTCGCTCCTTGGCTTGCTTGATGGGAGTCACTGGAAACCTGGAAGTCCCCGGTGGCAATGTCAATGCTTACGATCCTAAGGTCATGGGATTAGGTGAATTTGTAAAGGCAAATTTAATTCCGGCCAAGGGCAAGGAGATGATCAGTGCCCATCATCGCATTATTCCTAGATTGATGACGGTTGCCCCGTCTTATTTCCGACAGGCGATATTGGAGGGAGTCCCTTATCCAGTCAGAGGTTACTATGGTATGTGTACAAATCCGATGGTGAATTGGGCGGATAGTAAGGTTACTTATGACGCCTTTATGAGCCTTGATTTTATTGCTATGGCCGATATGTTTATGACTCCTAGTACTGCGATGGCAGATATTGTTTTCCCAATTGCTCATCAGT
>Ga0074193_1000987_pt1 | contig 39984 bp, 42 predicted proteins | sample EPASupsiteHSE605_FD_64523 | JGI IMG/M metagenome (GOLD analysis project Ga0074193, IMG submission 64523) | Bioremediated contaminated groundwater from EPA Superfund site, New Mexico - Sample HSE6-05 | ecosystem: Environmental > Aquatic > Deep subsurface > Groundwater > Contaminated ...
TAGCAGCCATCTAATCGCTAAATGGCCAGAACCTGTCTCAGGTTCTTTATGAAACGTTCATTCTCGGACTCAGTTCCAACCGTTACCCTAATGAAATCAGGGTAACCAAAAATATCCCCGGTGCGAATTATAACGCCCTTTTGCAGCAGAGATTTAAAAACTTCCTGACTATTTTTACCCGTATTTACGAAAATGAAATTGGCTTCGGTCGGCACATAGTATAGTCCCAGTTGATCAAATTCGTTATAGAGGTATTTTTTGCCTATAGAATTTATATCTTGACTCTTACGGACATGCTCACTATCATCTATTGCTGCTAGCGCTGCAATCTGCGCTAGCATATTAACGTTAAACGGCTCAGTTATCATTTCCACTGCTTGAGCAATCTCCGGTCGGGTTAACGCATAGCCAACCCTTAGAGCAGCAAGTCCGTAAATCTTAGAAAAAGTCCTGAGTACTATGGCATTTCGACCAGCCTGTACATATTTCAAACCACTCGTAAAATCATCACTTTCGACATATTCGCAGTAGGCTTCATCAAAAGCTACCAAAACATTATCCGGGACTTTATCCATGAAGCGCTCTATCTCCGCATCCTTGACTATGGTTCCTGTAGGATTATTTGGGTTGCATATATATACAATTTTGGTTTTATCGTTTATGGCCTTCAGTATAGAATCTAAATCATGAGTAAAATCTACTAGTGGAACTTCAATACATTGGGCTCCCATAATCTTAGCGGTAAATTCGTATTCTGAAAAAGACGGTTTTGCATATATGATCTCGTCGCCTCGGTTTAGAAAAGTTTGAGCTAGCAGCATCAATATTTCATCAGAACCATTGCCAATTAGAATACCAGCTTCTTCTATCCCAGTAACAGCAGATAACCGTTTTTTTAAATTAAAGCAGTTGGCATCAGGATACAGATGCATTTGCCGCAAACTCTTTTCGACTGCCTCTATAGCCTTAGGTGAAGAACCCAATGGGTTCTCGTTAGAAGCCAGCTTTATTATATCGTCCAGGCCCAGTTCTCTTTTTACGTCTTCGATTGGTTTACCTGGCACGTAGGGCTTCAAGGTAAATATTTCCGGTCTGGCTTTCTCTCTAATAAAATCTCCCATTATTAAAAACTCCTTTCGGTATCTATTATCTATAACTCTTATCGCTTTACCAGCAGTTCTATCAATACTAAAAGCTGCAAGTCTTCCATTTCTTCACGCGGCATACATTCTAGCGCCTATTCAATTGCATTAATATTCTTCTCCTACATACTGTTCTACACGGCTATGTTTAGCTGTCTTTCAATTATTTATTATAACGTAACAGGTCGCGAATCGTCTCCATTTTTCTCTTATTTGAATCTATATTTGTAAAATCAAAGTCTAGCAAGGTTGCTTTAACAATTTCATTTATCTCAGGTTCCAGCTCGTCTGCTTCCCACTCTTTTAATAAACCAATTAATCCAGGGTCATTTTTTCCCATTATAACCAGATCAAGAATTGAGAGGAGGCAATGCATTTCCTCCTTGCTCAAAAGTCCCTTCTGTATATGCAGATTGGAAATCATGTTTATTAAAGCATCATATAATTTCTTTGTGTTTATATCGTCTAAACCCATTATATTGATACCCTTTTTACATCCTTCATAGTTTGTTTCTGTAAATCAAAATAAATGGGAATTCTAATGCCGCTTTGTCCATCGCGGTTTTTATCGACAAAAATCGCATAGTTGGGCATAATATCGAACTTTTTTAGTTCTTCATTTTCCTCTTGTTCCTCTTTAGTAATAGGACTAAGTTTCAGCATCAGGTCGCATTCATTTTTCATCCGTTTAGCTCCTTGTAAAGTGCCGTCAGGATTTAATTGAACCAGACACATTACCACAATTTGTAGATTTTGGGCCAGCATCTTTTGGGTTTTAATAATTTGTTCCAAAACCTGCCACTCCTGTAACCGAGGGTCTTGTTTGTCCATACGTCCGATATAATCTATTATCATCATGTCTATCTGCTTCTGAGCTTTGAACTTACGAGCTATAGAAATGGTTTTTTCCGGAGTTAAGTTGGGGCAGGGATAAGAGTAAAAGCCGCTTTCCCCGAGATCCGAATACCCTTTTAATATCTGTGACAACTCGGTCTCATTAATTTCCCCGCTGCGAACTCGTTCATGTTCTATTCCCGACAGGATAGAACCCCAGCGCAGGGCAATTTGAGGCCTGCTCATTTCAGTATTCAGATAAAGTACATTATTCTTACTTTTTATGCTAATCGAATTTGCAGTATGTAGTGCAAAGGAAGTTTTACCATGTCCGGTCTGGGCACCAAGAATTATTAAATCCCCTGGCTTATATCCCAAGGTTACTTTATTTAGGTTATAGAAACCAGTAGGAAGGCCATCCAATGGGATAACACCATGGTGCAGTTCTTTTATCTCTTTATAACGCAAAAACCGCCGTTCCACCTCTTCATATCCCAATTTTGCCAGATCTGCAGGGTAATCAACATGATCGTCAATTTCTAACGCCGTAAGATTAGTGAGTTCTTCTTCGGCCGACATTAATAATTGTTCTACGTCTTGGTCAGCCTCTTCTCTTAAAATCTGATAACTAGTTCTCAAGAAGGTTTCATATCTTCTTAACCGGCTTTTATCTCGAACTTTTTGAATCCAATATTTAATATTGCCATCATCAATATAGTGTTCAGCAATATATTCCAAATCCTCAATATCTCTGGAATTCGTGAGAATACCGAGGGTATGAGCTTCTTTAATCAACTCGACATAAGTTGGCCTAATTTCTCTTTCATATAGACTGCTGGTTAATTCAAAAACCGTACCATGCTGTGGTGAATAAAAATCGGAGACACGCAACGAATTATATGCCTCTATGCAGGCCTCCTCAGAGTGCAGCATAGAAGACAACACTCGCCGCTCGCTTTCAAGGTCTATAAGATGGGTTTTAAATTCCATTTCTTCTAAAGCCATATACTATCCTCCACCAGAAATGCCAGGTCTTACCCTGGCACTAAATTATACTTTACTCTTTAGTTCGGCTAAAATCTCAGGAGGTACATAAAACTCATATTCACCTTTGTTACGTTTTCCAGGAACATTCTTTATCGTTGGTGTAATAGTCTTTCCAGACTTATTTCGGTCTTTAAAGGCGGTTATCTCCTTATCCACATCATTTAAGGACCTTATTTCCTTAGTCATCCAATTATTCAAAACGCTATCTATGTATTCCAATCCGCCATTTTTGGTTCGTTGGCACATAAGCTCGCCAGCCTTCATAATCATCTGATGCGAAAAACCCCAATCATATCTCCATTTATTATATACCTTTTTACGTGCTTCGGCGTTCATATCTACGCCTGTAAAATTACCGAATTCAGCAATATCTGGATCAAATTGATTAGAACGTGCCGAAATATTTTTTTCCAGATCCACATAGTTCTTGAAGTATATATCCAGACCATCCAAATTATTAATCGAATACTCTTTCAAATCACGCGCAATCCTGGTTATATCACGCGGATTTGTAATTTTTCGTTCAAAAGCCAGTTCCAGCATGCACAAAAGAAACTCCGGAGTGAATCCAAATTCCACCATCCATTTTCTTAATTCATTTTCCATTTTGACACTGAGTAAATTACCGGTTTTCTTAGATATAAAATCCGCTACTCTCTTATAATTTACATCCGAGGAGGCAAAATAATCGAGAGATACACGTCTTCTTTCCTCTAACTCCAGTTCCAATTCTTCTATTTTGATTTCGTATTCTTCCAGTTTTTTATTGTCTTTGTTTTCAGTTTGAACTGCTTTGGGAGCAGGCGTAATCTCTGGATGGTCTCTTAACACCAATTGTTCAAGTTTATACATTAGTGGCTCTAAACGAATCACCTTTTCAGTAAAGTTTTTGGTGCTGCCCTCGATTACATCAATGACTTCCTGTTTGGATAGTTTCTGCAGTTTTCTTGATAGCTTATGAGTTGTCAACGTTGAACAACTTTGTAAAATCTGCCCGGCTCTAACTCCTGATTGAAATAGGGGCTTAGTATTTTCAAAGGCATAAAAGATAGCTGATAATATTCCAATATCCTCCATATCCAGATCCAGTTCTTTAGCATAGAAAAAAACTGCACCTGGTAAATGGACATATCCCCAACGTATTATTTCAAGTGATGTTGATTTATATTGCATTCATTTTCCATCTCCCAATGTGAAGTTTAAAAATTATAGCACTATAAATATACATCCAACAAGTACATAATTGTGTGATTTAATTAATAAGAATCACTATGAAAATTAAAAACAGAACATATCTCTTCTAGAAGGTTAAAATGAAAAATATGGATGCAATTTAAGACTTGACTGGACGTGTTTCCCAATATCATTAACTATTTAAGATATTGTTTTATAGACTCCATAAAATAATAAAAAGCCGGATAGAAACCCGGCTATAAGAACATATTTTAGTATAAAAATAGTTTACAAATTATTTCCCATCTGCTTCAGTTTCTCAATCAGTTCATCATATTGAGCTTTCTCATATTTTTCCTGGAATATGCTGTTAAGCCTGCTTCTTAGTTTAAGGTATAATTCTTCTGCAGCTAAAGCTTTGCTTAAAGCCTCTGTTCTATAATCAGGTACTGCTTGAACCATTTGTATGTTCGATAACACTTCAGTCGGTTTAAGTTCGATTTCGTCCAGCCAGTTCGGAATAACAACCGGTAGATTGAGTTCTTTCTGAATGAGGTCGGCCAGTACTGGTTGTACTTTTTCTTCCCCATGGACCAGGAAAACAGTTTTAGGCTTTTGTTTAAAATTTTTAAGCCAGGTCATCAAACCAATCTGGTCGGCATGAGCTGAATATGCCTCAATACTTTGAATGTCAGCCTTAACAACCAATTGATCACCATGAATGGTTACCAGTTTTTCCCCGTCAAGAATTCTGCGACCCAATGTGCCAACTGCCTGATATCCCACGAATAGGATTGTACATTCAGGGCGCCATAGGTTGTATTTTAGATGGTATTTTATTCTCCCTGCATCGCACATTCCACTGGCGGAAATAATGATCGCATTATTTTTTATCTTGTTAAGTTCTACCGAGTCCTCTCTGGATCTAGAATATTTAAGATTTGGCAGCTTCAAAGGATGATGACCGCTGTTTATCATATCTATAGTATCTTGGTCATAATTTTCGGTGCTTTTCTGAAATATTTCTGTTGCAGCAATTGCCAGTGGGCTGTCAATATATATATCAATACCCGGGTATAGAAGACCCTGCGCTTGTAAACTGCTTAAATCATAAAGTAAATCCTGGGTTCTCTCAACTGCAAACGACGGTATTATTAAATTACCGCCCCGATGCATGGTATCATCAATGACCTTCTTAAGCTGTTCAGCACGATTAGTAATTCCCTTATGATATCTATCTCCGTATGTAGATTCCATAAGAAGATAATCTGCACTTTCTATAACCGACGGATCTTTAATAATGGGTTGATTCCCCTGACCTAGATCGCCGCTGAAGACAATCTTTTGCTTCTCCCCATTCTCTTCCACCCATAATTCAACAATACTAGAACCTAATATGTGTCCTGCGTCCCTAAGCCTTATCTCTACACCTTCAGCCAGCCTTACTACTTCGTCATAATTCATAGGCCGAAGCTGCTTTAAACATTCCACTGCTTGTTCTGCTGTATATATTGGTTCCAGTAATGCCTTACCTGCACGACTTAATTTACGATTTTTCATCTCTACTTCTGATTCCTGTATATGACCGGCATCAGGAAGCATTACCTCACAAAGTTCAGCGGTTGCAGGGCTGCAGTAAATAGGCCCTTTAAAACCTAACCTGCTCAGCTTAGGAGTCAATCCAGAATGATCAATATGGGCATGGGTAAGAACCAGAAAATCAATCGACTTAGGATCTACTGGGAAATCGCCATAATTCTTTTCCTTCAGTTCACGACTTCCCTGAAAAAGACCGCAATCAACTGCAAACCTTACCTGTTCAGTATCAATAACATAAAATGAACCGGTAACGGTTTTCGCAGCTCCCAGGAATCTAATCTTCATTTAAAGCAGCCCCCATTTTTTTACATACATTTGTTTCTATTATACTGCAAAAACCTAAACTGCAACGATTTTCCTTGCATCCTTCTTCTGAGCAAATTTGTAATACCCTTCATAAAAATCTATAATCTCCAATCGTATAAGTATACGATTTCCAGTCTTACAGGCTCTTTCAATATTTTCAAAACTGTTTCTTCCAAATTCTTTAACCAATTCACTGCTATCCAATCCGTCAACTAAATCACTGTACTTATGATGAATTTTTTCAAAAATACCAAAGTAAAGTTCATTTATCTGTTTCAACCGGTTTTCAATTTGAACTATTTGGAATTCATCCCGCTCTACAATATGCAATAAGCTTTGCAGCAGATTGTGCAGGAGTTGGTTGTGAAATATGGCGGCCATTAATTCTCTCTTATATTGTTTGCACAATAAATAACGCATATAATCTTTAAAATCCTTTTGGGCTGAAGAAGTCAGATTACTAAAAGCATTTAGGAGTTCTATTTCGCTGGTGGTAATGTCTCCATACATGGCAAAACCTCCTTATTCATATACTTTAGAGGTTCAACCTTAAGACATTAATTCCTTTAAAAAAATATCGTAATTATATCGGGTTTTTCCGTCATATTCGATCACATCAGATAGTAACCTCGATGCAATACTATTTATTATTGGTTTTTATGTCGATTTACCAAACGACCCATCCGATCTACTGCTTCTTCGATGTTACTAACACTGGCTGCATAACAGCATCTAATATATCCTTCCCCGCTGCTGCCAAATGCATTCCCTGGCACTACGGCTACCTGTTCTTCGAACAAAAGCTTTTCACAGAACTCCTCACTGCTCAAGCCGGTATTACGAATAGAAGGAAAACAATAAAATGCACCGCGCGGTTCGAAGCACTCCAGACCAATTTGCCTTATGTTATTTACAATTAATTTACGTCGATAATTATAATCTTCAACCATCTTCCTCATCTGGTTTTCACCATGGCGAAGAGCCTCAATGGCAGCCTTTTGAGCCATGATTGGAGCACACATAATAGTATATTGATGTATCTTAGTCATAGCCCCAATAATATCCGGATGACCACAGGCATAACCTATTCTCCAGCCTGTCATCGCAAAAGCCTTGGAAAAACCGTCCATAACCAGAGTGCGGTCTTTCATTCCCGGTAATGAAGCAATAGAAACATGTTTGCCATCATAAGTTAATTCAGAATATATTTCGTCACTGATAACAATTAGGTCATTCTTAACAATAATATCAACCAGGGCTTCAAGATCCTCTTTATACATAATGCCACCGGTTGGATTATTGGGATAAGCCAGAATAAGGACCTTACTGCGCGGTGTTATCTTGGCAGCCAGAGAATCTGGTCGAAGCCGATACTGATCCTGATCAAAAGTTTCCACTGCTACTGCTTTGCCATATGCTAACTCTGTACCTGGCGCATATGAAACAAAACATGGTTCGGGAACCAGTACCTCGTCCCCCGGTTCCAAAAGTGCACGAAGTGCAATGTCGATTGCCTCGCTTACCCCTACGGTTACTAATATCTGATTATTGGGCTCATATTCAACCCCTATCTTTCGTTTTTCATATAACGCAATTTCATCCCTCAATTCAGGCAGCCCCGAGTTAGAGGTATACATTGTATATCCTTTTTCCAAAGAATACAGGCAGGCTTCCCTGATATGCCACGGGGTTACAAAATCCGGCTCCCCTACTCCCAGAGAAATTACGCCCTCAGACTGTGATACCAGATCGAAAAACTTTCTGATTCCCGAAGGAGGAATAGATTTAACCGCCTGGGAAATATAAGACTCCATTCCACTCATGGACTTACCACCAACCTTTTATCTTCTTTAGGTTCTTCAAAAATAAAATGATCCTGCTTATACCGTTTAAGAACAAAATGAGTAACAGTACTCTGAACATGTTCTAATGTAGACAATTTATGGGATACAAAACGGGCAACATCTTTCATGTTCGTTCCTTCTACAACCACCGAGAGGTCATAAGTCCCACTCATTAAATATACACATCTTACCTCCGGGAAGCGGTAGATTCTTTCCGCTATGTTGTTGAATCCTACCTCCCGTTCAGGTATCACTTTGACGTCAATCATGGCGGTTATTCCATCACATCCGATGTTTTCCCAATTGATAACTGTGCCATAGCCCAGAATTGTTTTATCCTTTTCCATCTTGCTAAGCAGTTCCTCAATTTTGCCTTCATCTTCCTCAAGCATCGTGGCTAGGGTCTTTGCACTCAACCGGGCATCACGCTCAATCAATTCCAGAATCCTTCTTTTTAAATCCATCAATTTATGCCCCCTTTTTCCCATCATATGTTAAAACAACAAAAAACTCTCATCCCTATGAAAGGGACGAGAGTTTAATTCCCGCGGTACCACCCTATTTGGCTATTAAAGCCCAGCTTATTCCGATAACGGCGGCGGCCGGCTGGCTTGGTGCTATGCATTAAAACCAGCGCTCCCAGGTGGCGTTCATCACTAATCTGATACCGGTTCTCAGCAATTCCGGCTCTCTGAGATACAGATTATTAACTACTCTCCTGATCATGACTTTGGTGGATGTTATATTTGGGTTATATTATCATTATAAATATATTCCGTCAAGGTTAATTATTTAAACAATAAATATTTTCTCTTTAAGAAGACAAATTCCCCAACATACCCGGCAAGCATAAGGAGTATAATACCACCCCATATTGATCGTTCAACAGTCATTTTACTTTTCAATCCAATAATTAATTGTTCCCTCTCACCAGCAAAGTCAAAAACACTTTGCTTTTCTTCCTTCATAGCGGCCATTAGCCTATTAGTTCGATTCAGCTCATCTTCCAGGCGATAGTTCATATTCCAATTAGCCTGACGGTCCTTCTGTAAGTCCTTTATCCAACTGTTGGTTATGGACTGTTTATTTTCCTCGTTCATCATAAAGGAGCTATAGATAGGAATTCCCCTGGATGCTGAAGGAGATTCCATGCCAATCAATCGGCATATCGTAGGAGCAACATCAATTATCATAGCCCCGCTCATACTGTAGTTAGCCTTGCACCCGGGACCGTAAATGGTTAATGGAACTAGATTACTGGATGATGTGCTGCGCGCTGAAGTAACAATTATCAGAGATTCATTATATATGCCGCTGTCTTTTAATTTTTTTACAAAGGCACCAAGTTGGGAGTCGAAATTCCTAATCGCTTTATAATAATCATTTTGGTCGAGCCGCAAGAGTGCATCCGTACAATCATCAATATACACATAAGAGAAAAACGGTTTATACTGACTAAAGCTTTTAAAAGCTTCATCCATAATATCCTTACTGGTGGCCTTAGTATCAAGTTTCCTATATTCCTTTTCGCCATAAGCGAAGGAATTAAGTTTGCCGCCCGAGCCGTCCACTACCAGCATGGACTTTCCCTTTTTTTTCAAGACATCCAGTATTGATTCCACTTCCACCTTATCATTTACAGTTAAATGCTTATGTTCATTAACCAATGCTCCGGTTAAGAGAGAAGCTTCTGCGGCTTCCATAGTATCAGATCGAATTGCAAGGGTCTTTTCGCAAGCGGACCCTTCCATCATCAAATACTTAAGGTTAGGCAGCGGATTACCTGTAAACCCCTCTTGGTTCAAACCACCTACACTGATAAGGAAAACATGATTAATAGGCTTTTTTTCTTCAGCAATTACCACTTGGGGAAAAACAGACCACAGGATTGTTGCCAAAATCAAAGCACGAATTATACCCCTCATATTCTCAAATCTGAACATAATATCCCCCCTATATATCCCTTACCCATCTATATTTTAGGGAGATATTATTTATGACATGAGGTCAGTATTTGCCGCTTTTTATAATTGAATAAGCAAGAAACAATCCCAGAATCATAGCCGTAATAAATCCTAACTCAACAACCGGTATCCGGCTTATAATATAGCTGTTCATTTTCTGGGCAATCAATGCTGTTCCTATTATAATGCTGGCAACAATTATTGCCAGGGATAGCCGATTGGACATTATATCAAATTTGGCCGTTATTTTATTGGAATTAACATCTTCCATCTTAATTTTAAATTCACCTTCACTAACCAGGCTCAATAACTTTTCCAGGTCACGCGGTAAATTTTGAATAATGCGGGCATAATCAAAGGCAATACTCTGTATACCGGACTTGATACGCGCAGGCGAATACCTTTTCAGCAATACCCGCCGGCCATATGGCTCTGCTATATTTACAATACTTAGCTGAGGGTCTAATTGAGATATTATGCTCTCTATAGTCATCAGCATCTTAACCATTAACGAAAGTTCAGCGGGTATGCGCACCTGATAACGGGTGCTCAGTTCCAATAATTCAGCCAGAGCTACACCCAGCTTAATTTGCGACAAAGGTAAACCATAATACTTTTGTTCCAGCCTGGCTACGTCCCGTCTAAGTTCCTCTCTATTTACATATTGTGTACTGATTCCTATGGACAGCAGCGCTCTGGTTACACCATTGACATCATATCTAATCATACTAAGCAGTAAATCAATGCAGTGTTCTCTGATCACTTGATCTATAACTCCAACCTGTCCGAAATCATAAAAAATAATCTGCTGACTTGCACTGATGGCAATATTCCCAGGATGAGGGTCAGCGTGGAAAACACCCCGTTCATATATCTGACTGTACAGAGCTGCCAGTAAATTTTCAGCAATTTTAGCAGTACTGAATCTGGCTTTCTTTAAGCTGGCAAAATCAGATATTTTAATGCCGGCCAGATATTCCAGTGTAAGTACCTTTTGGGAGGAATACTCCCAGTAAACCCGAGGTATTTTTACATGTGGATCATGCTGATAGTTCTTGCTGAAAAGATCAGCATTGCGGCCTTCCTGTTCAAAATCCAGTTCTTTGCGGATAGCACCAGCCAGTTCATCAACAACTTCGCTCAGTTTATATAGTCTCCCCCATGCAGTACGTCTTTCCAATAATCTGCCCATATCAGAAAGGATTAGAAGATCGGTATTAATAATCTTGTCTATACCTGGCCGTTGTACTTTCAATACCACTTTTTCACCGCTGTTTAGCACAGCTTCATGAACCTGAGCAATAGAAGCTGCGGCCAGAGGTATCGGATTTACGAATTTAAAATCTCGTTCAATGTTTAGACCACTCTGCAAGCATACTTCAAGTACTTCATCATAAGGAAACGGCGGCACTTCGTTCTGTAATTTTTCTAGTTCCCTAATATAATCTGGCCCAAGCAAATCCGGGCGAATACTTACTAACTGTCCCAGCTTAACAAAAGTTGGCCCCAGTTCTTCCAGAGCATAACGCAGTCGCTGCGGGCTGCCGACACCCTCAGCATCTCTATCCCATCCACCCGGTTTCCAGCCCCCCATGATTTTCTGCAGGCTTAACCTATCAAACAGGAACCCAAAACCATGTTTAATTAGAACATTACCTACTTCACGATATCTTGATAAATGGTTTAGGTGGGCAACACCATTCCGCAAACCCAAAATGCTTCCTCCAATAATGACATAGAATAAACAACTGTCGGGCAGAAACCCGACAGCATATTGATTAAACACTATAGAAGTAAGGATTAGGGGAGCTTACTCTCCAGTTCCCTTATACGCTCCTCTAACTTATCTAAATCAGCTTTAGTTACAACGCCGAATTTACTCTTCCAATCGTCAATCTCCTGGCGAATCATGCTGCGAACTTCTTCTTTATGTTCTTCGCCCCTTTTCATAATATCTTCCATGGTTTGTTTGGCATCTTCCTTACTGATTTCTCCTCTTTCAACCAATTCATCAATAAAGTATTCCGCTCTTTCCTTGGTCAGACTGATTGCTCCCAGTCCCAGGTTGATAGCTTTAACCATAAAACTCATCATGATAATCCCCCTTCGCTATAAAGTAGTTCGTATTTATAGAATAGCATAATATTTACATCTTATACCTTATGATTTCCCACAATTGTTATATTTAATCATCTATAGCCAACACTTTCCTCATGACTTACTACGACTTGTAAAAATGATCTTTTCCCAAAACAATTAGCCGCATAAATACGAGCCTAATCAGCCAAATTAAAAAAAAGGTGACGGAGGCGATTATGATGGAGTTAGGTAAAAATGAACATAGTATACTAGCATTTTTCCCTTCCAGCGGTAAAGCGATGAAAGCTATGGAGTCCTTGAAGGAGGCAAATTTGGTAGAAGATGAAGGTTCAATCCAAATGGATAGGATCTCTCCTTTTGGCGTGGTAAATGACAGTAAATATAATAATCCAATTAACAACGCTGTTACACTACATGGGCCAACTCTATATTCGAACAGCGCGGGTATCGATGATGGTGTCAATCCTCTATTAGCAGCCTATGACACGGAAACTGGCCGGGGAATCAACAATGATAATCTTGCTGGCGGGGAGTCTTTTATGGTTACCATGGTAACCTCAATTGACAATATAGAAAAGGCTGTAGCAATTATGAAGGACCATGGCGGAAGAGTATAATATCGAAAAAAGGCATTAATATGCAAACCCCTGGACGATTTGTAAATCGTTCAGGGGTTATTTATCTGTGTACTACATTATTTTATCTAATATCTCTCGATAGCTTACCTGACTATTCGCCATCGCCTCCCAGAAAAGAACCAAGTAATCCTGCGCCCAGGACGGCGCCGCCCAGACCCATGCCGCCCATTCCTCTTTGCTCACCCTGATTGCTGCCGAATCGAGAGGCAGCTACAATACGATCAGCAAGACGAGAGAGTGGAAGGCTCTGTAAGTAGACCAGACCGGGCCCGGTTAGGCTGGCCAGGAATAATCCTTCTCCGCCAAACAGCGAATTTTTAAAACCACCCATAAATTGAATATCATAATCTACCGTAGGAGCAAAAGCGGCCAGACAACCGGTGTCGACACGCAAAGTCTCCCCGGCTGCGAGTCTTTTTTCTACAATAGTCCCTCCCGCATGAACAAATGACAAGCCATCACCTGTCAGGCGCTGCAAAATAAAGCCTTCTCCGCCAAATAAGCCTGCTCCTATCCGCTTGGTAAAGGCTACTTCGATCTCAACTCCACGGGCAGCACACAGGAAAGAATCTTTTTGGCAGATAAAGCTTCCTCCCAGCACTCCAAGATCAAGAGGTACTATTTTGCCGGGATAAGGTGCGCCAAAGGCAACCCGGCTTTTATTCCGGGCATTATTAAGAAAAGTGGTGATAAAAAAACTCTCACCGGTAATCATGCGCTTAAACCCTTTAAATAATCCCCCGCCGGTAGAAGTCTGCATTTCAATCCCCTGCTCCATATACATCATAGTTCCAGCTTCGGCCCTAACGCCTTCCCCTGGATCGAGCTCGATCTCCACGATCTGCATATCGTCACCATAAATCTTATAATCAATTACGTCACTCATTTTTATTCCTCCCCTAAGTTTTAACCTTATCTTCTTTAGAGCACATTATATGAATTTTCGTACCAGTGAACAGATTTGGTATGTGTTACGTGCCCCTCGTCCTGATTCATTTATTAATTCTCTAGCCATCTTACTAAATCCTTGTTTTTTTACCTTTTTATCGGAAAAATACATTGCCAAAAGGCCTTCTATAACAGTTTTTTCGAATCCGGGATTAGGCAATTGACTGGCTCGACCGTGTGCTTCACGAATAAATATCTTGAAGCGTTTTATCATTTCTTTGTGGTCGGAATAATAGAAGGTAAAATTCAAGTCCCCGCCAGTACGATCTTCTTCTTGATCTATCATATAATCCAGCAATATATGCAGGCCGCATATCCAGGGAAAATATGTCTTTACTGTTAATTGGCTGTCATTCAAATCAATATTACTCCGAGTAGCTAGTCCCAGCAGAGCGAATAGAGCCAGGGTAGATCCGCTGGCCGCTGCAAATTCATTCCATAGTACCCCTGGATATTGGGATAGATTTGAGCTTGCCCACTCTATCAAGGTCTTTTCTCTCACATCCCAGGAAATGTGTTTATTTACCTGCAGTTCAATATATAGCTGGGCTAGGTAGAGCACATCTTCATAAACCAGGTTGTATGAAGGCAACTCCTGCAGGCATTGACGGCACTCATCTACTATTTTACCAATATAACCGCCATCGTCCTGATAGGGATAAGTACGATAATAGTCATGCTTTTCACCACTGGGAGTCAAAGCATCGGTAAGGGAAAGATGCAGCTCCCGGAAGGCCAGACCATCTAAGCAATTGGCCCGGTCGCACAGATTATCGAGATAATCACACAAGGTTTGGTAGGCAACGATTAGCCTTAATAAAATATCTTCCGACTCTAAATAAGGAACAGCAAAAACGGCACCCCCCTGGCAGTGAAAATCTTTGCCGGCAATACTATTTAAAGCCTGTATTCGTAATTGATCATCTGCGCATAGAGCTGCTTGTTTCTTCCAATGGCTTAATAATCTTTGTACCCTGGGCAAAGTATGGTGGATATAATGAAACAGAAGATGGGCCTGAGTGGTGGCAGTCTTATGTTTATATACCAGTTCCGCTCTATTTTCTATGGCATTGGCTAATAAAGTCCCCATTACTGGGCTACCTCTCTAGAGATAGGATGTTTATACTGATTCAGCTTCTGATAGTAGGTCTCCAACATATATACTGCCATATGCTGAAGTTCTTTTGCAGCTGGACTTGCAGGCAAAGCATCCAGATAAGCAAGCCCTCTGGCAATAAATTGACGTGAAGATTGAAGAGAGGCTTCAACTGCTTTGCTGTGAATAAGAACTTCGATTACCTCTGGTATTTGCTGAGCTGTTAGCTCGCCGCTTTCCAGCAGTGCTCTAAGCCAGGGGCCGTACTCATTGTTTCTCAATGCATGAATGACCGGAAGGGTGATATTCCCCTCGAGAAGGTCAGTTCCGACGGGTTTACCCAGCAAACTGCTATCGGAAAGGAAATCAAGCAAATCGTCTATTATTTGGTAAGCATAGCCTAAACAGAGACCGAATTGTTCCAGATTATATACATATTCGGAAGGCATGGAGGCAGCCAGGGCACCTACTTTACAGCTTGATGCAAAAAGGCAGGCTGTTTTGCCGTAAGTTTTCTCGAGATATTGGTCTTCAGTAACATTAAGGTCGCAGGCCAGGGCCATTTGTTTGATCTCTCCCGCACACATGATGCGAATGGTCGTAGTTATGTTTTCCATGATTTCCTGCATACCATGTTGGTTTATGAGATTGAATGCACTGGCAAATAAATAGTCGCCGGTTAGAACACTGGCGTGGTTTCCCCAGCGTTTATTTACGCTCTCCCTCCCGCGCCTAATCATGGCGTGGTCAATGACATCATCATGTATCAGGGAAGCTAAATGAATTAATTCAACCGCCACAGCTGCATCTGTAACCATTACAGGGTCATGTGCAGACATGGATGCGGTTAGAAATACCATTCGAGGCCTGATCATCTTCCCGCTGTTTTCAGTTAAATAATTAATAATATTGTCTATTTCAGAATTATCTGACCTCAGAACTTCTTTCATCCGGCTGCAAATCAGTTCACTTGGGAAAGGATATAAAGTAAGCGAATTAGTATCCGAGCTTATAGCTATCGACCCCTTTATGGTACATTTTGTTAATAGCTTTCCCGCTCATATCTAATCTATACTTTTTAACCTGATATTATCTTCTTTTTGACCTGTTCATGGGCTGTATTTTCAACTGAATCATCCAGTACCTGTCCCAACTTAATACCTTTACGATCAGTCATGGCATGGATAAAGAAATCGGCTAAAACAGGGTTCTTGGGAAGAAGGGGACCATGCAGGTAGGTACCGATAAGGTTATTAAATCTTATCCCTTCTGTTTTATCTTCACCGTTATTACCATAACCTTTTATTACCGTTCCGAGTCCTTGCAGATTTTGATCATCAAAATAGGTTCTTCCGCCGTGATTCTCAAAACCTACTACTGTGCTTATCTGGCCTTGTATTTCAGTTTCTATTAATATATTTCCGATCAGCCGTCCCTTTTTACCAACACTATAAAACTTGAAGAATCCCAGTCCGTCCATTATCTTACCATCATGGGATTTGTAATAAGATCCCAGAAGCTGATAAGCACCACAAATAAAAAGCGTAGGCAGACCTTTATTAATTTCATCCATCAATTGATTGGATTTGTTTAATAGATCATGATAGACCAGTCCTTGTTCACGATCTGAACCGCCACCCATGAATATCATGTCAATCTGGCTAAAGTCCAATTTATCATGAAGATTAATGTTTTTTATATCACATTCCTGACCGTACCATTCCATCCTCTTTTTTAGACAGATCAGGTTACCCCTATCGCCATAAAGGTTCATCAGATCTGGATACATATGAGCTATAATAAATTTCCCCACTGTTTTCACCACCTATTAGGCATTAGAACGATGGACGCGGACGACGCAGACTAATATGACTTGCGCGGACTTTTTTCTTTAAGTATCTAACTCATAATCGTTATTATTTATGCGTCCGTATTAATATTTGATTTTTTATTTAGCCATTTTAGTTTTTGTATCTTAATATTTTTTCTGCGTCATCATATAAGTCCGCGTCGTCCGCGTCTATTGTAACCTTGCCGGTATTCTTTCTCTTCCAGTCTCCGTCGCAGGGTATTTTTTCTGCATTTTTACAAGTATTTTACGGCTGGCAAAAAGGGCTGTGTATGTGCAGAGTATATAACTAACATCGCTCTTATAATTTATTGTCTGCTCTATACCCTCTCGCAATGAAGACTGTATGACAATTTTATCAGAGTCTATTCCGCAGTATTTTATCCTTACTGCCATATCACCGCTGCGCTGACCCGAACATACTATCTGATTAATAAGTTCCGCTTTAACTGTTATGACTTCAACATCTGCATCCCATATCCAGCTAATGTCCCGTCCATCAGCAGCATTATCATTAAGCGCTATGAAAAGGTTTTTTTCTTCTGTGTCCTGGGACAACATAGTTAAACTCTGATTTAGGCCGGTCGGGTTCTTCACTAAAACCAGAACAACTCTTTTGCCGCTAATATTAAAGGTTTCCATCCGTCCTGCACTAGGTCGAAATTCTGCAATAGCTTTTTGAATTACATTGTCTTCAATTCCTGCCATCTTGCCAAGGGAAACGGCAGCAAGTATATTGTAGGCATTATAAAAGCCCTGGTAAGGACTTTCTATAGCCATATTATTGACCCGGAAACAAATATGGGGAGCCATCCTTAGCTCTGCACCAGTAAAATCTCTAGGGGGATTTTGATTATGGCATTGTGGGCATTGGAACTCACCAAGCTGGGCATAGTGGTATCTTGAGTATTCTAATTCTTGACCACAGAATACACAGTATCTGCCTTCACGGCTTTCCGAACTGCAAAAACTATCGTAATCGGTATCTCCAAAGCCGTAATACCTGCAGCTTAGACCAGTTTCTTTTTGAAAATGTGATTGCAACGGGTCATCCGCATTTAAGATCATTTCAATATTTGAGCCTTTAACAGCTTCTTTAATCAAGTTTATAGTATGGTCTAACTCGCCATACCTGTCCAATTGGTCCCTAAAAAAATTAGTTATCAAAATGAATCTGGGATTTATTACTTTCAGCAGGAGAGGCACATTAGCTTCGTCAGTTTCCAGAAGAGCATAATCATAGCCTTTATTACCTAAAAGATTGGTCTGCTCAATAAATGCTGTGGTAATACCAGCAAGCATATTGGCCCCAGCTTGATTATGAACATAGCTGCAATCTTTCTCTTTTATTATTGCTGCTATCATATTAGTGGTAGTTGTTTTACCGTTGGTTCCAGTAATAATAAAAGTATCTTTATATGTATTACTACTCAGTTCCTTGAGTAAGGGAGGATATATTCTGCTGGCAAGTTTTCCAGGCAGACTAGTTCCCTGATTACCGGCTATACGGCTCAGGTTAATGACTAGTTTACCTGCCAATACAGCCATTACTTTCCGTATGTTAAACATATCTTTATTACCTTTTATTTTTTTATAAACTCGTCCAGGTATTTATTTGCAGATTTTTTTCAGGGTTATACCTTGAATTAGCCAATAATTCTTTATAGACTTTTTCCAGCTTAAGAGCCATGTTATGAGAAGATAATCTTTCTGCCTTTTTCCTCGCATTAATTTTTAGGGTTTGATATAGTTTATCATCATTCAATACCATGCAGATAGCGCCGGCTAGTTCATGAGTATCGCAAACGGTAAGAAATCCGTTTATCCCATTGTCCACCATTTCCTGAACTCCCGATGCTCTTACTGCTACCACCGGCAAACCCGCCGCCATAGCCTCAATAAGAACCAGTCCCTGGGTCTCGGTCAGTGAAGAGAAGACAAAAAGATCGGCTGAATAATATGCATTTATCAAAGACTCGAAGGGTAAAGCGCCTGTAAAGATAACATCCTTGTTCAGTTCTAAACCCACTGACGTTACCAATTCCTTAAGTTCTTCTTCTAATGGTCCCTGAGCTATAATAACCAATGTAGTTTCAGAAAGATTTTCTTTCACTTCTTTGAATGCTTGTATTAAAAATGGCAGGTTTTTTTCCTTGGTCAACCTGCCTACAAACAGGAGAATTCGATTATTATCCGGTATTGGGTAATGCTCACGAAGCCAACCCGCTTGTCGTCCATTAAACTTTTCAATCGGCACTCCGCTGGGTATGACCGAAATAGGCGTTTTCACATCAAAACTTCTTATAATTCCCTCTATTTCTGAAGAAGGCGCGATTAAATGACTGCAGTTGTTGCAAAAATGACTGCTGTATTTTATGGTTACTTCTTTAGCCAACTCATGGGCAACTGGAATATAGTGTACATATTGATCATAACGGGTATGATAAGTGAATAGTAAGGGAAGATTATATTTTCGAGCATAACGCAAACCCACTCTACCCATAGTAAACGGCGAATGGACATGAATAATATCCAATTGCATATTTTTTATAAGCATATTCATGCCGGGGTAAACGGGTATTGCCAGCGTATAATCGGGATTGGTCGGTGATGGTATGGAATAGTAACGATATACATTTTCTTCTGTTTCTTCGTAATGGGGATAGCTGGGGGCAAAGATATGTATCTCATGACCCAGTTGGGTCAATTCTTCTTTGAAAGTAGATATTGAAGTCACAACTCCGCTGGTATAGGGTTTGTAACTGTCGGTAAAGATTCCGATTTTCAATTCATCGGCCTCCCTCAAACCTCTTGATTACAGAACTAATATATAACTTTTTTACCAAAATATCAATTAAATGACTTTTTTCTTAGTTGAGTTGTTCCGGATAATATTGGGCCAGGGCATCATTTATACGCTCTAATTCAATATTTAAGATCTCCAGATGTGACGTCATATCCGCTGGATGTGAAGCATATCCAGACATATCTCTACTCCATTGGTTGTTCCGAATCAACTGTTCTAACTCATTTTTTTTAACTAACAATTTATCTTGTTCATTCATAGTTTACACCTCATATCTTCCCCCCGTGGCTCTGAAAAACGCTCCCATCCACCTTTAGCTGATTCTGAACAATATTAACTATATCAGCGATAAAATTTCCGATTACAGGCGTGTTTAGCACAACTATCTTTTGTAGTATATATAGTACTAAAGCTGCCAATAAAGTAAAACCTATGGCCATTCCGAACCCACGAACTACGCCGGACCAAAAATTTATACGCAGGAGACGACGGGGATTGTTAAGCATTTCAACGTATTCAGCAATGCCTAATTTCTCCATAGTCAATAATATTTTATCGAGTTTTTGACCCAGACTTTCCATGTATTTTCTTTCGTCAGATAACCCAGGGTCTTGATTCAATATCCTCACCGCGTTCCTGTAAATTATTATTCCATGTATTTAAAGATCTTATTCCGAAAGACCTAGTTGTTTAGTGAGTGTATAGGTGCAGGTATGCGTCCTTTGCGCCTGATAAATTGCGCCGGAGAACTTAAGTTTATCTTCATAACCGGTGCATGGCCCAGTAATCCTCCGAATTCAACCCAATCCCCTTCTTTTTTACCAGGTGCCGGAATCAATCTAACTGCTGTTGTTTTACGGTTTATCATACCGATAGCTGCCTCATCTGCAATTATAGCTGAGATAATTTCGGCCGGAGTATCTCCCGGAATAGCAATCATATCAAGACCCACCGAACAGACACAAGTCATAGCTTCCAATTTATCAATATTTAAAGAACCTTCCACAACGGCATTAATCATACCTTGATCTTCGCTGACCGGAATAAAAGCGCCGGACAATCCTCCTACATAAGAAGATGCCATTGCTCCGCCCTTTTTCACGGCGTCATTCAACATTGCCAGCGCAGCGGTCGATCCGTGTGCTCCTACTCTTTCCAGGCCCATAGATTCGAGTATATCTGCCACACTGTCACCTATAGCCGGAGTTGGAGCCAGGGACAGATCAACAATACCAAACGGTACGTTCAGTCGTTTAGATGCTATTCTCCCAACCATTTCACCGGTTCTGGTAATTTTGAAAGCAGTATTTTTTATTATATTGGCGAGTTGTCCCAGATCAACGTCAGGATGCTTCTTAACCGCGCTAAGTACTACGCCCGGCCCGCTTATGCCAATATTTAGCACCAACTCAGGCTCACCCACCCCGTGAAATGCGCCTGCCATAAAGGGGTTATCTTCCACCGCATTACAGAAAACTACTAGTTTTGCACAACCTAGTCCATCCTTTTCTGCTGTAAGTTCGGCCGTTTTCTTAATAATTTCTCCCATCATATATACTGCATCCATGTTTATTCCTGCTTTGGTAGTACCCAGATTTACCGACGAACAAACTCTTTCTGTGGTAGACAGGGTTTCCGGAATGGCCTCAATTAGGGCAAGATCACCCCTAGTGAAGCCTTTATGCACCAGCGCCGAAAAACCTCCAATAAAATTTACTCCTACTTCTACTGCTGCTCGATCAAGATATTTACCAATGTCAACCATTTCATCACTTGAAAAGCCATTGGCAATAATAGAAACCGGAGTTACTGAAATGCGTTTGTTAATAATAGGTATTCCATACTCCTTCTCAATATCATCCCCTACTTTTACCAGTTGGGATGCATTCTTCACAATCTTCTCATAAGTCCTGCGGCCTGTCTCTTCACCATTTTGGCCTCGGCAATCCATAATATTAATCCCCATTGTTATGGTTCTGATATCTAAATTTTCCGTCTCCAGCATTCTAACTGTTTCCAGGACTTCATCCTTGCTTATACTGTAAGGCATAACCAACCTCCTAATTTTAATATGGACGCGGATAGCGCGGACTTATATGACTTGCGCAGACTATGGGAATCATTAATATGGATGTATCGTTCTGAACATTTCTCATAAAGTTCAAAAGCAATTCCAATATCCGCGTTAATCATATAAGTCCGCGTTGTCCGCGTCTATCGGTCTTCATACTCTATTTCCCTAACTAAACAGAGGGGGAGATATAACATCTCCCCCGCCGCTGTTTTTATATACGATGCATGAATTTAAATATATCTTCATGTTGAACGGTAATCTGCAATTGAAGTTCTTCACCTTTGCGGTTGAGTATTTCTCTTAAATGCGCTATGTCGATGGTGCTTTCGCTGATGTCCGCCACCATTACCATTGTAAAAAAACCCTGTAATATGGTCTGGTTAATATCAAGGATATTAATACTGGCATCAGCCAGGATAGCCGATATTCCAGCTATTATTCCTACTCGATCATGGCCCAAGACCGTAATTATTATTTTTTTCCCTTCTTCAAGCCTGGTCATTTTATCCCTCCAATTTCGTAACTACCCCAGCACATCTTCCACAGAGTGTGGGATGGGCTTGATCCTTGCCTACGGAAAGATCAATGATCCAGCACCGTTCACATTTTTCCCCTTCCGCAGCCTGAACCTTAACCCATAAACCAGAAACCCCTTCAAGAGCTATTGCATCGGAGTCACATTTTTCTTCTCCCGCAAGATTTACCTGAGACACAATTAGGATTTTTGCCAATTGGTCAGTATTTTCTAGTAATGACAGCCATTCTTGATTGGCATAAATATTTATCTGCGCTCCCAGAGAATGGCCAATTACTTTTTTGACCCGAGCCTCTTCCAGAGCTTTTGTGACGACTTCCCTCAATTCCAGGATTTTATCCATTCTAACTTCTAGACTGTCATTCACATATAAATCATTAGCTTCAGGCCACTTCAGAAGTTGTACACTATCCGGCTGGCCTTCCTTCTTGATATATCCCCATATTTCCTCACTGGTGAAAGCTAGAATGGGTGACAGCAAGGCAACCAAAGTATTTATTAACTGGTAAAGCACAGTCTGAGCGGCTTTTCTTTCCCTGTCATTTGGTTCATTACAATACAGCTTATCTTTTAAAACATCAAAATATATGTTACTAAGGTCTACGGTACAGAAATTATGAACCGCATGAAATACTACATGAAATTCATAATCAACATAGGCTTTACTAACCTTTCTTATTAGTTTATCCATTTTCATTAATGCCCATTTATCCAATTCGGTAAGATTATCATAAGAAATTGAATCTTTATCAGGGTCAAAGTCATAAATATTACCTAAAATAAAGCGACAGGTATTTCTGATTTTACGATAAGCCTCACTGGATTGTTTAATAATATTTTTTGAAACACTTATGTCGTTTCGGTAATCAGCCGACGCAACCCAGAGTCTTAGTATGTCTGCACCCATTTCATTAATCATAGCCAGCGGGTCTATAACGTTGCCTAACGATTTAGACATTTTATAACCTTTTTCATCTACTACAAAGCCATGGGTAAGAACCTTCTTATAGGGCGCAATCCCCTTAACAGCAACTGAGGTAGAAAGCGAGGAATTAAACCAGCCCCGGTGCTGATCACTGCCTTCAAGATATAAATCTGCCGGCCATTTTAAGTCTGGGTAGGTTTCCAGTACTGCCACATGACTGGAACCAGAATCAAACCAGACATCCATAATATCCGTTTCTTTGTTAAATTCTTCACTCGCACAGTTTGGACACTTAAAACCATCTGGCAGAAGCTCCCTGGCTTCCTTGGCAAACCAAATATCAGAACCATATTGGGTAAATAACTCACTTATCCGATCTATTGTTTCTTTATTAATTATGGTCTCACCGCAAGATGCACAATAAAATATAGGTATTGGTACACCCCAGGTACGTTGACGAGAAATACACCAGTCTCCCCGATCACGAACCATATTATAAATCCGTTCTCTTCCCCAAGAGGGTATCCATTCAACACTATCTATAGCATCGAGTGCCTGCTGGCGGAATCCATCAATAGAAGCAAACCATTGGTCAGTTGCCCTGTAAACTATAGGATTCTTACATCTCCAACAATGAGGATACTGATGAGAATAGTTGGATGTTTTGAGTAACATCCCTTTATTCTCCAGCTCTTCAATTATATTTTTGTTAGCCTTGTGCACGTAAAGTCCTTCAAATTTACCAGCTTCTGCAGTAAATCTGCCTCTGTCATCCACGGGAGATATGATATCCAGATCGTATTCCTTACCTACATAGAAATCATCTTCACCATGTCCTGGAGCTGTATGTACGCAGCCTGTTCCTGCTTCCAGGGTAACGTGTTCACCCAGGATTACCAAAGAATCTCGATCAATAAATGGATGGCGGCATAACGCCCGATCTAATTTGTTTCCCTCGAATTCATTGATAATATTATATCTGTCCCAGCCTAACTCGCTGACAACCCTTTCTAACAAACCTTTGGCTAAGACAAATTTGTCTCCGTTTACTTCCACCAGTAGGTATTCAAAATCAGGATGCAGACAAATACCGGTATTAGCGGGAAGTGTCCACGGTGTAGTTGTCCATATAATTATGAAAGAACCCTCAGGAACGATCCCCTTGCCATCTTTCACTTGAAATTTAACATATATCGAGGGGGATACCTTATCATTATATTCAATCTCCGCTTCTGCCAGAGCGGTTTCACAATCTGCACACCAGTACACTGGTTTTAGTCCTTTGTATATGTAACCTTTGTTGGCCATATCCCCGAATACTTTGATCTGCCTGCCTTCAAATTCCGGATTGAGCGTAAGATAGGGTTTATCCCAATCTCCTCTTACCCCTAGACGCTGGAACTGTTCACTCTGAATACCTACATATTTGAGTGCATAGTCACGACAGTAGTTTCTAAATTTGACGACATCTGTCCGGTGACGATCAATACCCAGACTTTTGATAGCCTGTTGTTCGATGGGAAGTCCATGTGTATCCCAACCTGGAACATATGGTGCATCAAAACCCAGCATGGACCGTTGTTTGACTATAATATCTTTTAAGACTTTATTTAAAGTATGTCCCAGATGAATATTTCCATTGGCATATGGAGGCCCGTCATGAAGTATAAACTTCTCTTGACCCCGGTTTTTTTCTTGTATTTTCTGGTAAACATCAATGTCTTTCCAGTATTTAATAATCTCCGGTTCCCGATTAGGAAGATTTGCTCTCATCGGAAAATCGGTTTGGGGTAGATTTAGGGTCGCATCATATTTGCCTTTGGCCATATTCAAAACCACCTTACCAAGTTTTATTTATTTTATCTAAATTAATAAAATACCTCTCATCCCAGGGGACGAAAGGTGTTCATTGCCCTAAAAACGTTTATATTTTAGCATATAGACCCTGACAAAACAACTATTGGCAGATAAACGCAAGTTGGTACGTTATGTATGATATGAGGCAGATCCTTATGTTGTCCTACATCCATTTGGCTATTCATCCAAAATCTTCTGGCAGAGATTATTTAATATGCATTCCGGGCAATTAGGTTTTCTTGACTTACATACTTTTCGTCCATGGAAAATTAACAGATGATGAGCTTTGCTCCAATAATCAATTGGTATAATCGTTTTTAAAGCTTTTTCTGTTTTATCTGGATTATTCTCAGCTACAAGTCCCAGACGATTGCTTACTCGCTGAACATGGGTATCAACCCCTAATCCGGGTAGATCAAAGGCTACCGACATTATCACATTAGCTGTTTTCCTGCCTACCCCGGGCAACTTGATTAGTGAAGCGAAATCAGATGGTACCTCCCCTGCAAAATTCTCAAGCAATATCCGAGAAAGATTCTTAATGTTCTTGGCTTTGCTTTTATAGAGCCCTACTCCGTGAATTAGTTCCTGCAGTTCTGTTTCATCCATAGACGCAAACTGTGACGGAGTATTATGGGTCTTAAACAATTCCGTTGTGACCCGGTTTACTTGTGCATCGGTACTTTGAGCTGATAAGACCACCGCAATCAGAAGTTCGAACGGAGTTGAATACTCCAACATTGTCCCAGCATCAGGGTATGAAGAATATAATAGTTTTAATATCTTAATTACCCATTTTTTCTTATCTTTGTACACTATAATCTCCCTCTGTCAATTGCACCTTAAATCTATGCAAAATTTGTTTACCCGGCATTGATTAATCGTTACGCATGGTCTATATGATTTCGGGGTAATTTACTGATTAGTGCAGGTTTTATTTATAACTATTTTTTTCGAAAATGAGGTTTTAGATGATTAGAAATCATAGTGCACGCACTAAAGCTGAAATGTGTATGTTAGTGGTTGCTTTTATCTGGGGAACTACTTTTGTAGTTGTAAAGAATGCTCTTACAGACATCGGGCCTTACTTATTTGTAGGAATAAGGTTTTCACTGGCTTTTTTAGTTTTAGCAGCAGTCTCTTACCGAGATATTATAAAAGTACGCCTTTCCACCCTTTGGGCCGGTTGTCTGTTGGGAATTTTTTTATTCATTGGTTATGTGTTTCAGACCCTGGGTCTCAAATATACAACGTCTTCCAATGCCGCATTCATAACTGGGGTATCGGTGGTACTTGTTCCTATCATGTATTCACTTCTTCATAAGAAAAGGCCGTCTTTAACTACTACTATCACCGTATTTATAGCAGCTGTGGGATTATACCTAATTTCAGTTCCTGTTGGCTCCTTCACTCTTACCTATGGAGATTCATTGGTTTTGGTAAGTGCTTTGGGGTTCGCTCTGCATATCATCTATGTTGATTATTACTCGCATAAGCATAATGCTATAGCTATAACCGGCATACAAGTATTGCTCGTGGGACTTTTTTGCATTGCTATTGGCGGTTTGACGGAAGAGATTCCTAATAGGATTTCGTTTAATGCTATGTTTGCTATTATTGTAACTGCAGTTCTGGCTACAGCTTTAGCCTTTCTTCTCCAGAACTACTTACAAAAGTACAGTACCCCTACCCGCTTTGCCATTGTATTAACTACAGAACCGATTTTTGCAGCTTTGGCCGGGTACTTATGGGCTGGCGAGCACCTTTCACGTCCCGGACTTGTTGGGGCCGCACTTATCCTCTTGGCAATGCTGCTTTCCATTCTATTCAAGAAGAAATCTTAATGCCTATTCTGGCAATAAACTCATCCCGACTTATTCCCATTATCTCTACTATCTTGCTGCGTGAGGTTTCGCCTTTAACCAGGTATATATCTCTGCGGGGTATTTTAAGACAACCAGATAAGAAATCTATCAAAGCTGCATTAGCTTCACCGTCTACCGGAGGAGCAGTTAGTTTAACTTTTAGAGCTCCTGCTTGTTCACCTATAACCTGATTTCTGGATGAACGGGGCTGCACCCGTACTTCGAAGCGCAAGCCGCCGGTGATTTCGGTTATCCGCAATATCAGCCCTTCTCTTCTATTTTTAGTTTACTCATGTTTGATAACAGGTCTTTTACATCCTGATTATTAAAAAAGGTAGATAATTCCTCAGTTTTCTTCATGTTTTTCTCAAGCATTTCCAATTCTATGTTTAACTGCGACTTAAGTTCCAGATTAAATAAATTCAGACGTTTTATGACCTCCTGGTAAGCTGAAAGCATCTCCGCAATAGACCGTTTGGAATCATCTAAAATTTTTTCAGCTTCCTTCTGGGCATTAACTTTAAGTGTTTCAGCCGTTTGTTGGGCTAAGATTAAGCTATTGTTCATGGTTTCTTCAATTTTGTGATACTTATCCAATTCAAACTTGCATCTCTGTATACTCTCTTTTAATTGGGAATTTTCACTGTAAAGTGTTTCATAATTCTGGGCCAGCTGCTGCAAAAAGTTTTTAACTTCTTCTTCATTGTAACCTCGCATCGATTTAGTAAACTGCTGATTTCTTATCTCCATTCCAGTTATCAAGTTCTCATCTCCCCACTGTTAACTAAGTTATGAACTAGATAGGATTATTGCTTGCTGTAGCCAATAAAGCAGCGGTTAGACCTTCTGGGAAGAGGCTTAAGAGTTTAGAGAAGTTTTCCTGCGGATGCCATTGGCCTTTTTTAAGCTGATCTAGAGCGTCTACATAACAGCCTGCTACCTGTCCCAATTTTTCAGGATTATAATATTGTCCATCAATTCTGAATGATTTCACTCCCCAGGAGACGATGTGTGGCAAATAGGGAAGCAGGCACAGCTCATAAGGGAAAAACAAATAGGTCCGGCAATTATGATCTGTAATAATTTTATATTTCTGATTGCAGCAATCCAATAATGAATATTCATCTCGCAAGCAGTAAAGATCACATTCCCCCTTCTGCTCTGACTGAGCCGCTCGCACCATACAATAATCGCTGACCATTCCCGGCAGCGGTCCATGAACCATTAACTCTGTTGGTGTATTTGAACTTAGCAGCAATTTTAGATCGGTGGCATCCATTTCCAACGAGGCAGTTATTCTGCTGACACCTAAGCCTTGAAGAAGATATGCGGCATTATGGTTAAAGGTATTTAGGCCATATCCTCCCCATATCTCCAGCCGGGAATCCCTAAAAATCTTCAAGCTTCCCAAATCATTCACAACTACCCCATAACAACCAATTGATTCGGCCATTTCCTTAACCCGGACGACAGATTCCAAATCCTTTTGACTAACAATCCGAGGTGTCTCCAAGTATATTTTACTTTTAGTATCTTTTAACATATTAACGGCTGTTTGAATCGATAGTTGAGTCCAATTCTGCTTGTTCTGGCGTATTTTATCGCATCCCAGAATAATATTATTTATACCTAGACCGTAGGTACTTTCCAAACTGTCCAAACCACTAACCCTGATGGTTAGTTCAGGTATTGATTGATAATGGTTAGTTATTTCCTCAAATGATTCGTGAGGGTTTAGTGGGATTAGAGGTTCGGCTGTAGTAATAAAATTGGGCTCCCTTTTTCCATCGAACCCGATACCTTCTCTATCCAGCGGTTTATAAAGGTTTCCTACAGTATAATCCCTTACCCGATGTTCCTCGAGGTCTAGTAATTCATCTTGATCTGTTATATAGGATGCAGGATCTTCTATTAGGGTGTTCAATGCCCTGCGATAGCTAGAAACCAGGTAGGCAAGATATTCTGCGCTGCGCATACGACCCTCAATTTTAAATGAACTAATACCCGCATCTATTAGTTGCCGTAAATATGGATAAAGGCAAAGATCCTTGTGAGCTAGAAAATACTGATATCCAGAATAGCTTTCATCTTTAGAGCCCTGCAGCTTATACTGCCAGCGACATGGTTTGCGACATCTGCCACGGTTCCCGCTTTCGCTGCCGACAAAACTGCTCATGTAACATTGGCCGGTATGTGATATGCAAAGATCCCCATGGACAAAATACTCTATCCCCAGGTTGGAAGCTGTGGATATGGCATTAATTTCTGACAGGGAAACATTTTTCGAAAGTATAACCCTTTCGAAACCCTTTTCTTCTAACAAATTAACCGCTTCCAGATTGGCTATTCCCATTTGTACACTGGCATGCAGGGGGATTTCAATCTTCAATTTTTGACAAAGGTCAACTATACCTAAATCCTGAACGATTAAAGCATCTACGCCCTGTTCCTGCAAGAATAGAAGGTAATTGGAGATATCATCTATCTCATTATCGTTATACAAATTGTTTAATGTGATATATATTTTGCGGTTACGCTTATGCAGAAAATCTACAGCATATTTAATCTCTTCATCCGAGAAGTTAAATTCAGTTTTAAGCGATCGCATATTAAATCTTTTGCCACCCAGGTAAACTGCATCAGCACCCGCTTCAACAACACTGTGCAGCACCTCCACTTTACCAGCCGGAGCCAGTAGTTCCAGTTTTTGAAAAGGCATTCAACTACTCCTTTATAGTTTCAATTACAAAATAACTGATAAGAGCTGTATTACCAGCCGTTGTACCATGGTTACAGCAAACACTGCAATAATAGGAGAAAAGTCGATCCCGCTCGTCGCTGGGATTAATCTCCGAAAAGGTCCCATTATGGGCTCAGTTACCTCATAAATAAACCTTATCAACGGTTGATAAGGATCATGGCGAACAAAGGATAAAACACACCTTATAATAATTAGCCATGTTAATACTTCGAATACAATATTTATCAGCTGAACAATCTGAAAAGAACTCAAATTTTTATCCTCCTATTTATGATTATCGGTACCTAGCTCTATAGAGCGCTGGCAGGCTCTCTCAATGGCAGCAAAAAAGGCTTCTCTAATACCGCCTGCTTCCAATTCTCTCAAGCCGGCAATAGTAGTACCTCCAGGCGAGGTCACCTGAGCCTTAAGAACAGCTGGATGCTCACCTGTCTGTTCCAACATAGTAATGCTTCCCTTCAGTGTTTGCAAAACCAGACACCGGGCCGTCTCGCTGCTTAGCCCTAGATTTAGCGCAGCATCTATCATTGATTCAACCAATAGGAATGCATAGGCTGGACCGCTTCCAGATACTGCGGTAACCGCATCCATGTATACTTCATCAATGATAACAGTCAAACCTACCCGGCTCATCATTGCCTGTACTAACTTTAAATGAGACTGCTTGGCGTAAGTACCCGCTGAAACAGCCGAGACACCCTCACCCACTAAACAGGGGGTATTAGGCATGACTCTCACAACTGGGATTGGTTTTCCCAGCTCCGTCTCTATAGTTGATGTTTTAATCCCTGCCGCGATAGATATGAGTAGTTTATCAGTATTCCACAAACCTTCAGTCCCAGCCAGTACCTCTTTAACCTGAGTCGGCTTTACAGCCAAGATAACTATATCTGCATCAGCAATTAGCTGTGGTTTATCAGCTTGAACCGCTCGGAATTCTTGGACAAACACATTAGTACGCTCAACACTGGTGTCACAAGCATAGATGGCTTTATAATCGGATGATCCATCACTAATACCTTTTAAAAGGGCGTAGCCCATTTTGCCGCATCCTATAATTCCCAGCTTTGCAGGCATTACCTTTTTCCTCCAAAAGGCTCATTCTGAAAAAGATCGCTTTTACGCATCAAGGTTTTGTGATCACTGCTTATTTCAACTGAAGAAGGTGCAAAAAGAAATATATTTTGACCCAACTGCTGGCTCTGCCCATCCAAAGAATAAACAGCGCCGCTTATGAAATCAATAATTTTCTGTGATATTTCCGGCCTCGTGGATTCGAAATTCAATACAATTTGTCTTCGATTCTTAAGATGGTCCGCCAAAGCCTGGGCTTCTTCAAACCTTTCCGGTTCACAAACTATTACCTTCATACCCTTGCCGCTGTGTATGCTTACAATGTTGGGTCCGGATCTGCTATCACGCTCCGGTAGTACAGGTGATTCCTTATATTCTTCTTCGACTTCCGTCTGTACCCCTAACCACTTCCACAAATTATCTATAACTCCCATGCTGCTTCCTCCTTTATTCACAAATAATTTAAATTTATATAAACAGCGCACTGCCAATTCGCACTATATTAGCTCCTTCTTCAATAGCAACCTCATAATCCTGGGACATACCCATTGATAAATATTTTAATTCAACATTGCTATATGTTTTGTTTGACATCATATTCTTAAGTGCCGCAAGTTCCTGAAATATAGGCCTGCTTTCTTCGGGATTTGTACTCTGAACTGCGATGGTCATAAAACCTAAAACCTGCAGAGATGTTAACTCTCCCACCGATTGAAGAAAATTGTGCACCTCACCGGCATGAAGTCCTGCCTTACTTTCCTCTCCTGAGATGTTCACCTGCAGTAATACTGGTACCTTAACCCCCAAATATTGCCCTCTTTTATCAATTTCTTGAGCAAGAGGCCATCTGTCGACTGAGTGAATAAGGTATGCCTTACCAACAACATCTTTTACTTTATTGGTCTGAAGTCTCCCGATAAGATGCCACCTGGCCTGGGGTAAGCTTTGAATTTTATTATTAAATTCCTGTACCCGATTTTCTCCGAAATCACATATATTAAGGTCATATGCCTGGCGTACGGCAGTATTATCAACCATTTTACTAACTGCCAGTAATGTAATTTCCTTTCCCATACGACCACTTTTTTGTGCTGCCCGCTCAATCCTTGTTTGTATTTCCATTAACCTAAGTCGCAATTCTTCCATTTTATCACCTATCAGTATTTTTAATCACTTGGATTGGTTAACAACATATCATTCTCATTCAATCCCTTTACTATTAACATACCGTCTTTTGTCTTAATAACGTTTACAGGTTTAAATGTTATATCTTCGCCATTCAAACAATATATTCCTTTTTTCCCCTCTCTTTCAATTAGGGCTTTTTCCGGTATTATGTATCCCTCTTGAGAATCAAACACCACTTCAATCTCAATATAACGTTGACTTAATAAGTCTTCACGAAAACCGTCGAATTCTATGATAATAAGTAGTTCCCCAAAATCTTTTTTCATCTCTATAATTTCAGCTTTTCCAAGGTCTTTTCCTTCGAAATATATGTTCACTTTCTGTTTAACTTCTACATCGAAATTAATTTCATCCAAAGGTAAATGCACTAACAGTCTGGTTGGGTGGAGACTATCAACAATCTTATATACCGCTTGACCGGCTTGAGTAGGCTGACCTTCTATTTTATGAGTAGTTTTATATTTAAAAACCTCAGGAGTTATGGACTGCAGATTAACGTCTCGAAAAACTTCTTCCAATCCATCGGTATTGCATGTGAATATACCTGATACCGCGGCTCGAAGCGGAGTTTTTCCCTGAGAATTCATATAATATCCCAGCAGTGATCCTTTTGGGGTCCTTTCCTTCTCTTTTAACATGTTCTCAAAATGTCCTTCAGACTCAGCTAATACTACCTCTTCCTTACGTAGAACTATAGCTTTTCCCCTAAGCTTGTCTTCCAAAACTCCATATTCTACTGCTTTAATATCCTGACCCAATTTACTAATTGTTGATCTGGTGTTAACTCCCAGCTGATAGATAAACCCGAGGGCTAAAACTGCGAGACACAAGACCATAACAGCTTTAATTATTGTCATTTTTTTGACCCTGCGCTCTAGTCTGGCCATTCTCCGCGACAATCTTTTTCCCCTCCCAAGATAATCTATAATGCAATAAAGCTGACTCCGAAAGTAGACCCTTTGCCTAATTCGCTCTCTACCATAACTTCCCCGCCATGTGATTCAACAATATGTTTCACAATTGAAAGTCCCAACCCGGTTCCGCCCTGGTCTCTGCAACGAGCCTTGTCCACCCGATAAAACCTTTCAAATACCCTTGGCAAGCTATCCCGAGGAATTCCCATTCCGGTGTCAGTAATAGTTGTAACAACCCGGCTGTCCTTCTTTCGGCTTCTAATTATTATTATCCCGTTTTTAGGCGTATATTTGATGGCATTATCAAGCAGATTGATTAATACCTGATTAAGCAGATCTTCGTCTGCATGAATATACGAGAGACCATGCTCGTAAATGTAATCAACTCGCAGAGACTTCTCGCTAATCTGCGGTCCCATGATGTTCATCACATTACACACGGAACGTGCTATACACAATGGCCGGAGGTTCATGGCACACTCTTTGGACTCAATTGATGACAAGGTGAGCAGATCTTCAATAAGTCTGCCCAGGCGGAAGGTCTCGCTGTCAATAATTGTGAGAAATCGCCGGCAAAGTACACTATTTTCCATGGCACCATCCAGTAATGTTTCTACAAACCCCTTGATTGAAGTAAGCGGCGTCCTCAATTCATGTGAAACATTACCTACAAATTCGGACCTCATCTGGTCAAAATTCCGGGCATCAGTTACGTCATGAAATACCGCTACTGCACCATCAATACTATTATTCTCGCCTTTTACGGGTGCAACATGCACTCTGAATATCTGAGTATGGGGCTGAATTACGGTCTCAATGAACACTTCTTTCCCGGTTCCCAGAACTCCTCTTACCATGTTACTGATTTTCTGATATCCGGGGAGACTGCAAAACACTTTACCTAGAAGAACACCATCCCTTACCAGGAAAATATTTTCCGCCGCTTTGTTAGTTAGAATAATCCTTCCCTGCTGGTCAAGAACCAGTACCCCTTCTGCCATGCTGGTCAAAATTGCATTCATGGTCGTTTTATCTTGATCAAAATATGTCAACTTGTTTTTCACCTTCTTACATTAGGCCTATTTTCTTCCACAAACTTATAACCTACGCCTCTTACCGTTTCAATATAATCAGGAAAGTTTGAGTCGTCATTTAATTTCTGCCGCAAGTGCCTTATGTGCACGTCTACAGTTCGGGTATCGCCGGAGAATTCATATCCCCAGACCTTTTCCAGAAGAAACTCCCGAGTAAATACCTTACCCTGATTTGAACCCATTAATCTCAGGAGTTCAAATTCTTTGGGGGTGAGTTCTAATTTTACTTCCCCTAAAAATGCCTCATGCTGATCGGGAACCACAATCAAATCCTTGAAAACGTAGGCCTTCGTGCCGACTGCTTGTTCTGCTTCCAGAATTCGTATTGCTCTTAGGCGGGCTTTTACTCGCGCCAGTAACTCGCGGGGACTAAAGGGCTTTTTTATGTAATCATCAGCACCCAGCTCCAAACCAAGAACTGTATCAATCTCCTCACCCCGGGCTGTCAACATGATAATAGGAATAAGGTTAAAACGGCTATCTTTTTTCAATGCTTGACAAACTTCAAATCCATCCATATTCGGCAGCATGATATCCAGGATAATAAGGTCTGGACTCTCTCTTTCCACCATATCCAGAGCATTCTGACCATCATAGGCCACTACAACCTGAAATCCCTCCTTTTCTAAATTGAACTTTACAAGCTCAACTATATATGTTTCATCATCAACCACCAGGATTTTAGATAATTGCAACTTAAAGTCACCTCAATATTCCAAGCCTATTATAGCACCCATTCGACCTGTATCACTCTTCTCTTTCCGATATGAATAAAAGTGATCAGTATGGCAGGAAGTGCAAAGCTTACAGACAGAGATATGTGATGGGTTTACCCCGCATTCTATCAGCAGCTGTCTATTGGTCTCCTGCAAATCCCATGTAAAGGAGCTTTTATCATTAGTAATAATTATATCATGTAAGCTATAAAATTCAGCATTTACTTTCGCCGCTAAATCAGGCTGTATTTCAAAGCAGCATGGGCCTATTCCAGGGCCGATCAATATTTGAATATCATCCGCAAAAGAATTGTATTCTCTCTGCATAGCATCGACAGTTTTAGCTGCGATCCTTCCCATCGTTCCCTTCCATCCACAGTGAGCCATTCCTACAACCCGGTTTACCCGATCATAGAAGTATACAGGTACGCAGTCAGCATAAAAACTTAAAAGGTAAATTCCCGGAGAATTAGTGATCATGGCATCGCATTCTATGAGAGCATCGCTTAATCTGAGGGCTCCCTTACCCCGATCACTAACTTCAACCCGGGCTACCTTAGAACCATGAACTTGCTGGCAGCACACTACATCATTCAAGTTAGCATTGAAAATCCCTAAATAACGCCGCCTATTTTCCAAAACTCGAATATCCTGATCACCCACATGCAAACCCATATTTAAAGAATCATAAACACCTTCGCTAACACCGCCCTGGCGGGCGGAGAAAGCTATGTCAACTCCTTCTTTTAACCATTCTTCCAAAGATATAAACTGGATTTCATCTCTTTTAAACCAATTCCATTGCTCCATTTGTCCTTCCGCTCCGTTTCGCTTAAAATAATTATAGGAGGTGTTGGTAACATGAATTGTCCTGAATGCAGTTATTCTGATTATGATTGCAGCCGCATTTGTGCTAATTGTGGTTTTGACTTATCTAAATCTGCATGGGTGGTTATAACTACCGTCTCGCCGCCAGATGATGCGATACTGGAAAGCCTTATTCAATCTTTTGGTATTCCGGTTCGGCTGATTCATTCAATAGGATCAGTATTCGGCTTGTCGGTTGGTCCTTTGGGTGAAACAAAAATAGCCGTACCCGAGACATTTGCCAACAAGGCTAGAGATCTGCTGCAGGCGGAACTGGAGAAACCGTTTGAATAAATCTTAATTTTTCGGTCTTTACAATAAAAGGGGGGACCGTTCTCTCAGTGCATTGCACGTCTAGAGAGCGTCCCCTATAGTTATCTTTTCTTTAATTGATCAATTGTATTTATAAAGCCATTAAGATCTGTGAATTGCCGATAAACCGAGGCGAAACGGACATAAGCAACCTCATCTAAACTGCGTAACTTGTCCATTACCATTTCACCAATTACCATACTGCTTACTTCTCTATCATTATAATCCCGTAGATCCATCTCAATGGAATTAACTGTTTTCTCTATAGTATCCGAGCTTACAGGCCTTTTTTCACAGGCGCGGGTGATACCGTTTAACAATTTGTTCCTATCAAATTGCTCTCGGTTACCACCCTTCTTTATAACCAATAAAGGTCTTTCCTCCAACCTCTCATAGGTGGTAAACCGTCGTTTACATGCCACGCATTCGCGCCGCCTTCGAATGACAGCCCCATCCTCACTTGAACGGCTGTCTACTACTTTGCTTTCAGCTTCCTGACAATAAGGACACAGCACCTATTATCACTCCTTGCGGGGATGTTTAATTTTGGAAACCATCTGGCTGCCTGCCCTTATTATAACAATAAGTAAATGATAATCAACTAACTAAGTTTACTAGTAATTAATACCTATTCTCATCATCACTGTAACGCCCGCTGTATTGCTGGTCAATCTCACTAAACGTAGGTACCTCGACAAGTATTACATCTCTGCCAATTCGCACTATTTTTTCCCAGGGAACAACTATTTCCTCCCTTTTAGAAAAGACGCTCCAACCCCTGACCTGTCCCGGAAGCATAAATGCTAATACCTTGCCTTTTTCCATATCTAAATCTATATCTATAATATTGCCCAGCTTTTTACCATCCAGGACATTAATAACCTCCCGCATACGCAGGTCGGATACTTTTACCATTGAGCACAACCCCCATCCATCAATATATATATATTCTTATATATATGAACGGCTGTAACAAAACTTGCCGGTATTTTTTTGATAAATGCACAATTCGCTGAGGTAAAGCAAAAAAGTATATTTTTTATGGCTTTGTTTGTAATGGTGTAAGATTATTGCTTAAACCGTTGAAATTTAGATATGTTTGAGGCACATCACCAACGATAATGGTATCTGCCAAAGGTACAGTGGTTGAAACGGCAACATCTTTGTTTACCAGCGGAACCGCTATTTTTATTTTGGTATTTATTTTGAAATATATAAGATGCCGAGTTTGATTGATTCCGGCCTGCTCAAATTTATTCTCAACCTCAACCGCTACCTGTTTGACCGGAATTATCCTCACTTTTATTTTGGGGCCATAACCAGCTAAGAATATGGAACCGGTTACCTGTCCGAGCGGAACGCTAATTTCATTAGTTTCCAGTTGTTTGCTGCTTTCTATTACCTCATTAACGGTTTTCGCCATTATCTGGTTAAGTATTACCGTATTAGCCTGGATCATTACTATTCTATCGTTTTCATCTTTATGGATATAAACAATATCTTTGTAATCTGTTTCCGCAACAATTTTATCGTTTACAGCCTTGTTTATTAATTCAACTGTTTCTAACTGGGCTTGGGATCGAGCTATTTCTAAAATACTGCCTTTCAAACGTAAATCCACAAGCAAGATTGACGCTGATAAAGCGATTATTAAAACAACGCTTAATGATGGCAGCCACCTTCTAGCCAACGTTATCCCCCCACAGTTTTCGTTATTTCATCTAATAGTTCTAATATATGAGAAGTAGTTACATTTGGTGCCTATTTTTCATAATTCTTTTGGGGCAGCAACTTCTCCAACATATGCCATGTATGCGAATATTTTTGAAAATCAGAAGGTGATAAGCTACTATATATAAACGAAGGAGTGAATAGACTATGGAAAGTGTTAGAGTACGATTTGCTCCCAGTCCAACTGGGACCTTACATATAGGCGGAGCACGCACGGCCTTGTTCAACTGGCTTTACGCCCGAAATAGACACGGCCAGCTCATCCTGCGCCTCGAAGATACAGATAATAAGAGATCTACCGCGGATTCTGCGGCAGGAATTGTGGAAGGTCTGAGATGGCTGGGTTTAGATTGGGACGAGGGGCCAGATATTGGAGGTCCATACGGTCCCTACCGTCAGAGTGAACGACTATCTATTTATCAAAAGTATCTAAAACAATTACTGACAGAAGATAAAGCTTATTACTGCTTCTGTACATCTGACGAGCTGCAGAGTTATAGGGAAAAAGCACAGCAAGAAAAGAAAAACTATCTTTATCCGGGATCATGCGTGACACTAACCCCTGAACAGGTTTCTGAACGTATCGCGCAAGGATTGAAACCTGTAATCAGGCTTAAAGCGCCCCGACACGGAACCACTGTTGTCCATGATCTTATTCGTGGAGAGGTTGAATTCGACAACAGTTTGCTTGATGATTTCATTATAGCTAAATCAGATGGGTGGCCAACTTATAATTTTGCAGTGGTAATAGACGATTATACAATGAAGATCACCCATGTTATCAGGGCAGAAGAGCATTTGTCCAATACACCTAAACAGCTCCAAGTCTACAATGCTCTTGGCCTAAACCCACCAAATTTTGCACATGTATCTATGATACTCGCACCTGATCGCAGCAAGCTTTCCAAGCGTCATGGAGCTACTTCCGTGCAGGAGTTTAGAGACGATGGTTACTTGCCTGAAGCCCTGGTCAATTACCTGGCACTCTTGGGCTGGTCTCCTGACGAAAATGTAGATATTTATCCCCGGGATGAAATGCCGAATAGATTCTCCCTTAACGATGTATCCCGTTCAGCGGCTATTTACGACCTAAAGAAACTAGCCTGGATGAACGGATATTATTTATCAGCAGTGAGTATTGAACGCTTAATAAAACTGGTTGAGGTACAGGCTACACAGAATGGGTGGCTGCGTACGGATAATATCGATTATTTTCATAAGGTGATCGACCTGGTACGCACTCGTGCCAAAACAGTCAATGAGATACTTGATTTAGCGCAATATTTCTTTGAAGATCCAGAAACATATGATGAAAAAGGAACCGATAAGTACTTCCGTCAGCCAGGAAGCCCGGAAAAACTTATCGCAGTATTGGATGCAATCATTAATACTGATAGTTTTACAGCATCCCAACTAGAAAATTCTATTCGGATAAAGGCCGACGCTCTAGGATTAAAGGCATCAGAATTAATCCATCCTGCCCGCCTGGCCCTTTCTGGCAGAACCAATACTCCAGGACTTTTCGAAATCATAGAACTACTCGGCAGTAAGAAATCAGAATACAGAATAAAAAAAGCCATAAGTTACATAAGTAATTTGGCATAAATCCCAGATAATTCGTAAAGCTTTTGACAATCACTAGTCCCTGTATTATAATATTTTTTGCGCGAGTAATTTAGCGCGTGGTTAAGCCGAATGGTGTAACGGTAGCACGACGGATTCTGGTTCCGTTCGTCAGGGTTCGAATCCTTGTTCGGCTGCCACTTGGCCCCATCGTCTAGCGGTTAGGACGCCGCCCTCTCAAGGCGGAAACGGGGGTTCGATTCCCCCTGGGGCTACCAGGAAATTAAAAGACCACTCGACAGAGTGGTCTTATTTTATCTAAGAGGAGGCGCTGACTGTTGCGTACACTGGTAGCTACAGCATTGCTCAATTCTAAGGGCAACGAGATATATTGTACTGCAAAAAAAATAACTGACAAGCATATGGACTATATCCGCAACTCTGAACGGCGTGATTTGGAGTCAGCAGGTTTCGTTTTCATTAAGATGCTTTCTCTGGATTATCCTAATGTAAAAGGCTACGCCATATTCTTCGAAGGTCATGTAGATGATATTATGCCGGCACTAAAATCGATGGGAAAATCATTCTAAAATTGAATCATTAAATCAACAATAGGTCAGCTAATAATACGATCAAGACTTAAGAAATGTGTCAGTTAGAACCGTCCCCGTTGACACTAAGACTTAAGAAATGTGTCATTTAGAACCGTCCCCGTTGACACTTTTTGGCAATTTCATTATAAGGCATTTCAAAAGCCCGTTATATCAACGTGCATAAGTACGCTGATATAACGGGCTTTAAAAATAACGCTAATCTTCGCTTTTGATTAACGACTTAAGATTGGGTGGTAAAAAACCTAATCTATATTAATCTTTATAAATTTTCGTTTTCCAACCTGTATAACCATCCCTGCTTTAAGCTGTAAGTCTTCCTGTTCGTACTTATCTCCGTTGATCTTGACCCCACCCTGTTTTATCATGCGTTTACCATCGCTGGTGGAGTCCACCAGACCATTTTCATTCAGGAACTTAGGCAACCAGACGTCATGTTCAGATACCATGACTTCGGGTATATCATCCGGTATATCGCGCTGAGAATATACGAGTTTAAATCTTTCCATAGCCTGAACAGCTTCTTCTGGGCTATGGAAGGTGGAGATAAT
>Ga0074193_1000988_pt1 | contig 39976 bp, 52 predicted proteins | sample EPASupsiteHSE605_FD_64523 | JGI IMG/M metagenome (GOLD analysis project Ga0074193, IMG submission 64523) | Bioremediated contaminated groundwater from EPA Superfund site, New Mexico - Sample HSE6-05 | ecosystem: Environmental > Aquatic > Deep subsurface > Groundwater > Contaminated ...
CCTTTAATTGAGAATACTGCTACCCCCCGGGCAGATTTTAATCCCGGTTTTGGGGTTTATTACACCCCCGATCGGCGGCCCCATATACAGACCGTTTTCTCGTTCTTTAAGCATCTTAGCCAGCCGTGCCGCACCATCCACTTACGCCACCCCCAGACCCAGCTGCATAGTGTGTATCCCGCTCTTTATTGTGTGAACCACATCTTTGATCAAATATAACCCCTTCATGCCCGTAATAGGTTCTGTTACCTCCAGCAAGCGACCAGCTCTGGCATTATCATCACCTGGTACCACGATGCTGTTCTCTTCCATGATCCGGCCCAGGTCCTTAAGCTGACTAGCTGCTATGGTATACGCCTTTCCTAAATCCTTATCTTCAATGGACTGTACTTCCTGGAGTAACCCATACTTTCTTATGAGATAATCGCTTTTGACTTCGCTTACGACTTTATTATTGTTAGTGAGTTTAATGTTATTTTTCATTTCCTCAATACTTCTGCTTCGGGAAGGGTTACTTATAGCAGAAGTAACCGGTAAGGGACCAAATATATCCGCCAGCATAAATGTTGGGGCAATGATTAGATCCTTTTGGTTTTCGATATACAACTTATCTACCCGCATTTCAAGTCGGTATTTAATACCGGTTACTAACTCCGCTTGCTTGAGAATGTCCTTTATTATGTCTGATACCACATCGCCCGGATAGATTTTTGTAATAGGGACTGGGATGCCGGTTATGCTGCCAACCGGGACGTTAAAATCCGTTAGTATTTTCTTAATAGCAACATCAGCGGCCATCCCGTTAAATTGGTAAATAGCTTTAGATTTGTTCAGGTAAAAAGCAAAATCAAAGCTGTTATACTGAATTGGGCTCCGCCCATTCTTAGCCTCTTTAACTACCATGCCCCTGTATACTTCGAACTGATTACTTAAAACTACCATGCTTCCTAGGTCGACCGGGTTCATTGGAAAATAGCGGTCATCGTTGTATGCATCCTCAAAATTAAGCTGTACCCCCAACTGGTCGACACTGCTCTTCCAGGAAATTGTCCCTACAAGAGGGGTAATATCATACTGTTTGTTATTAGTAATGCAAAATAACTTATGCACGCTATCACCCCAGTTTTACAAACTTAAACTCGGATAGCTCCAGGGTATAATAAACATCCCCACTGCCATCCTGGATCCCATAGTCAAATCGTTCAATACTGACAGCCATATTTATCGGAGTTTCGGTAATTATGATCCGTATAGGTATCCGCCTGGCCTTCCAGGCTTCTATTATTTCAACGTACTCCCAGCCGGAATAGGTTCGATCCCGAACAAAAGAATAGTCTTTAACAGGAAAAAAGGACTCCATGGCAACTCCGGATAAAGCCGGTAGCCCAATCAGCTTAATCTCCCCCTGACTGATGGTTTCATAGACCTGATTTTTCATCCCGGTAGATATTCTAAATTGAGGTGGTACCACGGGTAGCTTTATAACCTGCTCCCGATTATTTATGCTAAGAAAAATGTCCAAACCGATTTACCCCCTACCCTGCATTAGCCAGAGCTAATTCTATTTCGGGTACCAATTGATTCATTATCTCCTGGATAGTTAGATTCGTTCCGTTGATATAGAAGTTTGCTTGCACAGGTCTCTTTTCCTGTACTTTGCCCCTAGTACTATTGGTAACCATGGAAGTAGATTTATTATTTGAAAATACCTTTGATCCACGAGGAAGGTTAACCAGTTCCGGACCACGTTCACCGACCCAAGTTAAGCCACCGCGCCAGTTATTAGTACCTAATGCATTATGCCCGATTTCAAATTCCTTAACATGTGCTATTGATACCCCCGGGATGTTGTTTAAGCCGTCAATAAGCAGGTTGGTATATCTGATAACGGTATTTACGCCTGATTTACAGGAATCGGCTACAAATGTCCATAGGTCTGCAGCTTTCTTTTTGACTGTATCCCAGTGCGTATAAAGATAAATTCCAGCAGCTACAAGCAATCCTATCCCTACCACCATTAACCCCACAGGGTTAGCCATCATAACTGCGTTTAAACCTCCCTGAGCCAAAGTCATAGCTAATGTACTGGCTTTCCATGCGTTTGTAAGCATTGTTATGGCCCCAATTATTTTAAAGGCCGTAATTCCTGCTACCACTCCCCCCAATGCGGGTATCAATATATCAGAATGCTGTTTACAGAATTTAAAAGCACCTAATATTTCATTTACAACCTTAACCCCACCATTGAAAGCACTGGTCAAATCTTGGCCTATCCGGTCTATAGTCCCATCGGCCTGCCATTTCTGCAGGGTGTCGCCCGCTTCTTTCGCTTTCTTCTTTACGGTATCAAACAAGCTTCCGGCCTTTATGCTGCCATCCGCACTTACCCCAGCCATTTTAGCCAATGATGTGGAGAACACACCTGTAACAGTGCTCATGATACCTTTAAAGGAGCCCGCTTGTTTATCCATGCCTCCTTTAAATCGTTCATCCATAAGGGAAAATAGCGCTTTATTAAATGCCTCCTGGTCGGTTATTTGGCCTTTACTGTTAACTATCTCCTTGCCACGCATGATCTTGTTGCCTTGCTCAACGATCATGGCCTTGGTAATACCGAACTCCTTCAAACGCTCAAGTTCACCAGTCTGGGCGTCTGCGACGGCCTCTACTGCTTGAATAATATCCTTATTCATCACGCCTGCCATATTACCGATGGCAGGCAAGGTTTTTTGGGCCTCCAATCCATAGTTCTGTAGTTTAACCGTGGCTTCCACCACTGGCCCCGTTTCAAAAGGAGTATTATTTGCGAAATCTGCAGCCCAGGCCATGATTTCGGCGGCTTTTTTAGTATCTTTCATGACTATATCTAGGGTGTTACGGTAGCCTTCCATATTTGATGCTTCGTTTATAGCTTTGCCAGCCAAGCCTGCCGCTGAAGCTACGCCAACCATTCCAGCAGCTCCGCCTGCAAGTTTTCCACCCATGCCGCCTATTCCGTCACCAACTCGCTGCCTGACTCTTTCAAAATCAGCCATAGCTTGCTTGGATTTCTTTGCTTCGGATTGAAACTTATCCCATCCGGCTATGCTTTTCCGCATATTAGTCTGAAAATTATTGTCCTTGAGAGTGAGTACAGCTCCTATACTCTTCTTAGCCACCGTTAGTCACCCCCCTGAGCTTCATGTTCTAGCTGAATAACCATGCTGGCTATATAAAATAACTTGTCCTGCTCCGATAGGCTTAACAATGATGAAAGAGCATGGCCCCGCTGTAAATAGTGGTGAAACATAGCGAAAAGGTCATGCTCTCCTATTAGTTTTTTATTTCCTCAACCATCCTTACAGAATCTTCGTCATACCCTGCCATCTTAACTATTTCCCCAGATATCCGGGCAATCTCTCCAGGTTCAAAGATTGCATCTATAATATCCATGGGCTTTATGCACCCATAAGCAGCATGAAGACTAGCATCTTTTAGATTAGGCTCAATAGTGCATTCATAAATTAGGTAGCAATTACCCTCTTGATCCATATCAAACGCATCAAGAATAAGAGCCCGGTCGGGTTTTTCTACAATGATTGTCCCGTCCAGGCTCTTAACGTAAAGTTCTTTGCGTTTTTTGTGCTTCGCCTTCTTTTGATCTGCCTTAGCAATAAGATCGCTTAATTTTACTTTATTCAAAATTAGCCCTCCTGCACCGGAATGGTATCGGGGAAATCAACGTCCGACAGTGTAAACCCAAACGGGAATTCCATCTCTAATGCCTTACCTGCTTCAAAATCCATTAACGAGAGCTCATTAAACCACACATTATTTATTACCACGCGCTCGCTGGCCTTCCCCTTTGTATCTGGGTCTGCCAACTTGCCAATTAGTTGACTGCGAGGATCCGTTCCAGCTTTCCATGCATCAAGCAATTTCTTTTGACCCCGGGAAAACACTTTTTTGATTTTAAATTTCCCGTCGCATTTTACTTTGGTAATCTTGCTATCAACATCCAGGCTGCCTGCCATTTGAACATCCTCTCGATCAGGTTTTATTTTAGATTCGAAAGCTGATAATTCATAGACAAGCTCTCCATCCCACCAGAGTTGTCCCCACGTTCCGTTTATTTGCCTATAGCCGGGTACTTTTCCCATCCTTTATCCCTCCTGGTTTAACTTTTACATATAGATAGCGAAATTCAGGTCTTCCATTGCATCCAAGAACTTAACGCTGGCCTTGGCAAATACCTTGGAGCCAGTATTATATTCCTTAACCTGCTGCTCGCTCAAGGTAGTCACATCAATACCCTTACCCGTTAAATACAATCTCTGAGCATCAACATCAATTGAAACCTTATTGTCGTAACTGGGATCCAATACGTCAATCCGCTCAAGCTCCTTAAAATATGCATTAACTGCAGCAAGGAAAAGGATCTTATTGTCATAGCTGTTAATCACCTTGCCAACATAGGAGTTATCAAAGATATCATGGATATCATCCCTGACCAAATCCACTCCTTCAATGATCTTAATCTTCTTAAAATCCTCACCTTTGGTTGCTGTGGTAGTGGTCAGAGAGTTAACACCCCGGCCAATCTTTGGAGCAGCATCAACACTGGCAACCAGAATCAATTTGCCTGCGTCGATATCTTCATCCGGAGTCGCGCTCTCAGTAATACTCTCCACTTCGGCCAGCGTGTAGTAAGTGGAGCTCCGGCTGAAGGGCAGACCTGCAAAGATACCAGCCAGACGGCAACAATATTCCTCTGTGGTATATGTCTTTGCCCCTATCACCAGATCATCTGTAGCAAAATTGATGATCCCTTCATGATCAGCCACGTTATTTGGTAGCACAGCCTTAAAGGTCTTATGGTGGGTATCGCGCTGACTCTTAATCCAAGTTGCGATAGCTGCTACTTCGGCTGTTAATATTCCTGGTATAGCTAGATAATTCCATCTCTTATTTTTTAGCCTATCAAGGGCCGTATTATAATCAGCGGCATTGGTAGCAATCCTTTCGCAGATCACCTTAGAGGGTATTCCTTCAAAGGTTTTAAGGATATAATCCTTGTTTGCCGCAGTCCATTCTACGGCATCTATCTCATCAATAGTGTTATATACTTTGGTGTCAAACGTAACGTCGGTATCATCTTTTAGTATCAGTGCCACTATTCCTCGGGTGCTGCGCTGTATAGCGGTAAGCCCCTGGGTTTTAAATTCAATTAGGATCTCAGGAAGTCCCACTTTATAACTCCTCCTTCACTTCCAACTCTCTCATGAGCTCAATATCGCCCTCGATATATCCAAGTTCTTCTTGCCTGGGGTCTAAAGGTATAGTCACGGTCTCACCAGGCACATCCAGTTCAATAGTGATTCCGTCCTGGCTATCTGTAAACTGTAGCTTAAACTGATAATGCATTACGTCATCAATAATTTCAGGTTGTGGATCAATGATGCCAAGAACCCGATCTTCAACCTTCAGACCATACCCTAGAAGATCATCCAGTGCAGCAGCTATATCCCACATATCCCGGACAGGCTTACTCGCATCTGAGAAATAGCAGATATCTACCAGTATGTTCTTAGCCTGGTGAACTACGTTAACAATTAGGCCTGCTTCCGGTACCAACTGCATGAAAAAAGCAGGGCGTTTATAACCCTGCTGTATTTCCTCCCCGTAAATATTGGCATCTGGGTATTTATTTTTAAGTTTTATAGAAAGGGCATCCCGAATAGCATTATAACCGATCATACCTCCAGCTCCTTCACCAGGTTATCAAACCAGGGTTTCATATCTCCATCCCATTCCCGGTCTAATTCATCAAGACTGGTCTGCAACATATGCTGTCCAGGAACAAACCCCAGAACCGGGCCATCCTTTTTATTTTTAATGTTATGCCCGTATTCTATAAGGTGAGCATGAGGAGCTGTTGATTTCACCTCCGCTCTAATAGAGTTGTATTTCTTTTTAGCTTTAGTGCTTCTCCAGCTCTTTTTAAGGTTCCCTGTGGGCCCTTTATGGGTCTTATCTTTGCATTTTTTTCGGAGCTTTTTGGCTTGTTTGTCTATAAACACGGCCCCTTTTTCCGGATATTGATTGATTATTTTGTTGGCTTCCGCTTTCCAAACATCTACACCATAAACCTCTACGCCCATACTATCACTCCCCTGGGCCGCTTGGATTGCGTTCGATACACATTAACTGCATTTCCTGGTGGCGTTCCTCCGGATCAATTACAGCCTGAATATATAAGATGCGGTCACCATATATAACTCTCATCTCGGATGTTATTCCTGGCCGGTACCGGATCCTGATCTTTGTGGTAAGCTCGGAGTGGGTCTCAAGAGCCTGAAAGAACTCTCGTCCTCTCAGCGGCTCAACCGCCGCATATACTATACAGCTATCCTGCCAGGAAGATATCGTCTCTTTAGTATCAGGATCATCCGCAAATACCTCTTGTTGGATTTTAATCCGGTGGCGAAGATCACCCGCATTTATTGGTTTCACTCCATCACCTCCAATGCCTTCGCATGCAGCTGTCCAATCAGTCCCCTCACTCCGATATCGTTATCGGGTATTTTACCTATCTGCCCAGGATCGTCAAACCAGCGGACAAGCAGAACACTAGCAAGCATTTTGGCGGTTGGGTCAATAGAGATATCACCAGCCCAATCTCTGCCTGTCGCAGTTTTTATATAATCATCAACAAATGGCATTATAATATTTAATCTTTCAACAGGTACATCGTTTATGCTTGTATATCCTAGCATGCCAGCCGCTTCTAATTGTGTGAGTATCATATTATCACCGCCTTAAAAGGCTTTATATTATCAGGTAAACATCTACTTGTTTGCCGTTCAAGGCAGAATTCAAATCAATAGTATTCGATTCCAGGGCCGTCTCACTCACGGCAACGGTAGGAGCCGTTCCTTCCAGAGTATTATCATAGAAGGTAGCCAGGACGGTGTTATGAGCTAGTTTAAAGGGCAGGCCCAGCTTGTCGTTAATGCCAATAGATATTGTGTCTCCCTCTCCAACCAAAACCGGAACAGTAATCTTAGTCACCGTCTTAAATGCTTTTGTTCCTTCGACGGCGTTAGCCCCGTTGGCCGCAATAGTTTCAGTAATAACTTGGTCAACGTAGTTTGTGCCTTGGATCACCACGTTCCCAGCCACTCCCGCTTGGTTTCCTTTGATACTTAATGCTCTGGATACCGCAGGGTTAGTTATATCTGTTGTTATGTCCTGGGTTGCTTCCGTCAGGGTAATAGCGGCATGAACTGCGGTGTCAGTAGCTACCACGGCGTTGGCTGCACTAACCTGAAAATGAGCCAGAAATGCCCGGTCACATGATAACCCAGGGACATCGGTTTGTATTTTTTGCCCCATTTTATGATTATATGGATACATCTCTTACCTCCTGTTTTTTAATACATGATCAGCTGGCTTACATATTAACAAAGGCGGAGAGAACTAATCTCCCCGCCTCCTAGTTATAGTACGTATCTGTCATTTAGTCTAAATTCTTAAGCGCCCTTCTTTATTATTACAACGCCATTGGGATCAATAAGCTTGCCGTCAGCAATGAGAATAGCTTTATCAACCCATTCATTAGAATCATGGTCCAGATACCGATACATGGTCATCTGCATATTGGAGTTAAGTCCATAGTTTTTAAGGTTACAATAGATAGCTACTACAGCCCCATTTGCAGCATCGTCATAAGGTGCGATTACATCGTCTTCAACCTGGATTACTTCTTTCCCGCCGAACCTCTCCTGCGGACCATCAGTGATACCGTAGTTAATTCTACCTACCGGCTGGCCATTGGCGTCTACCATTCCATCAATATAGCCCTCAAAGGTACCAGAAGCCATAATAAACGCGGCTCCGGCTTTATATTTGAGGGGCATTTTTGCAAATACTTTTTTCTTCCACTGATCCCATGCTGTAAAATCAGCTGATCCCAGTGTAATGATTTGTGCTGCAGGTACCCGGGCATCCTGAGTTATACCCAATGCTTTTCCATTTCCGTCTCCACTGATGATTGCAAGGTCTAATCCCTGTACCATTGCTTCTACAATCAGGTCGGTAATAGTAGTCTCAAAACCAGTTAGAGTAACGGTATCAGCCAGTAGTGATACAGATACCTTACATTCCAGCCCGTAATAGCTGAAGGTGACATTGGTATTTGCCTGCACCTTCTTCTTATCAGAGGTCGCAGCCTCACCTATCCAGGTAGCGGTGGGCTTTAAAGAGAGTATAGGGACCGATACGCCACCCTTAATGCTGAGCTTCCTTACCCGGTTGAAAATCTGACCATATTCGGTAACTTTCCGAATAACCTCATTAAGAATAGTCGAGGGTATGACCGCAGTGACATCAGTTGATGAAGTCATAGCATCAACACGGAGTTCCGGAGTGACCTGCCCGGTTCTGGCAAACTGCATAAATGCAGTTCTATATTCTAATGTTCCATAAGGGTCATCAGGTTCTGTAGTTCTGCCAGAAGGCTGCTGGCGCTGTCCTACTCCATAGGTAGCCAGTACATTAAATGGTACGCCAGCTGCCCCTGCTACTCCTCCTCTCCCTTCGGGCCCTCCAGACGGTTCGTTTCCTGGTTCAGGCTCGTCGGGAATAGCATCAATCATACCTCTAAGTTCCGCAATTTCTCCATTGAGAGTATCAAGCTCTGTATTAATACTCCTGAGTTCTGCAATATCTTCTGTAGCATTAGCCTTAGTACCTAGTTCGGCTTTTCTAGCTTCTTTCTTGGCCAGCATAGCAAGCAATTTCTTTTTCATTAAACTCACCTTTAACCTTTCAATTTAATTTGGGCTTTTAACTTCATAGCTTCCAGCTCTGTAGAACTCCCCAGTTCTTCTGACCTTGCATTCTCCAATGCAAGTTTATCCGCACTATCCAGTGCTTCGTCACGAGCCATTATGTTTGTCTCCTCATATTGTGGAGACCACAATGCTGATATTTCATAGATCTTATTGAACTTATTAATCTCCCTTGTCGGCAAATCGGTATTTAAGTTAAGCCACTTTTCCTCTTTTACGGTAAAAGAAAAGGACATCCCGGTAACATCTTGCCGTTTTACAGCTGAATATAGAGCTTTAGCTTCTGCATTGTTTTCAACATCAAGCTTAGCTTTAAAACTTAAACCACGATCATCAACAATCAGTTGCATTGTAGAATTAATGTTGTTATTACGGCTTCGCGCCAAGGGAATAGCCTGACCTTTGTGGTGAATAAAAAGCGGCACGTCCTTTAGGTCCGCGCCATCTAGAGCTCCTCTTTTAATTATTTCCTTGAACCAATTGCCAACATTGGTTTCAACTTCGTAAGTTATTGCAAGTCCTTCAATAAGTGCACCTGGTTCATCATCCGTAGGTTCTATTGCCCTAATTTCCTGAACCTCATAATATCGTTTAAGCCTATCGTCTTTTTGTTCAGTTTGTTTGTTCATTATTCGTCCCCCCCGTTTCTTTTGCTCCAGCTCGCTTCATCTGATACTCATTTATAAGTGACTTGTCTATATAATTAAGACTCTGGGTAATACGATCTCCGCCCTCTATAGGGGGATACCCGAGCAATGCCAATTTTTGATTGTCCTTCAATAGGCCTTGTTCACCGGCTATCTTTAATAGCTCTAACTTAGCTTTTGTGCTTAAATACATCATGTCTTTTTGGTAAAAAACTATTTCATTTCCTACATCTAGTTCCCGCGGGGTAAATACGGTCTTAGAAAAGGCCTGCCCCAGGGTGATGAGTAAAGGTTCCAACGTCTTCTCATAGAAAGCCTGGTACTGTTCATCGGTAAAATCGCCTGTTAGAATCGGTACCGATACGCCATAATAGTTCAATACCTTGCTTTGTAAAAATTCTAGGGTATCTTTATCAATTAACTTAGGATCCGGTTTAAGCGGAATGTAATCGCCTTTAAGGTCCAGGGCAACTATGCCAGAATTCCCGGATGCAATTGCCATTTCAAGCCGTTCCCGTTCCTTCTGCTGTTTATCGTCATCCAGCATGGTGTTTATTCTTAATATTCCTCTTATAGAAAGGCTGGTTTTTATGGCTTTTTCTAGCCCCTGTAAAACTGTGTCATTTGTTTGCAGGACTTTCAAAAGCGCCTGATTGTCAGGCTGCCCTGAAAGGCCCCCGCCCATAATGTCATTCATCGAATATTTCTTCCGCAGGTGTATAACATCTGAATAGGCTAACGTGTATTTATCCCCGCTGGCAAAATGCAGCTCTACGAATAATTGTCTTGTTGGATCCTGTAAGAAAGTAACCTGTGACGGATTCAGCGGATAAAAGGCGGTGTAGTTCCGAGTATAGCCGCCCTTTCCGTCCGGTATTAGATTAAATACCGGATAAATAAAGGCATTGTAGTTCATATACAGTAGCCAGATTACCTTTTCAATAAAGTCGCGAGTAGTCATGAGCTCGTTTGGTGCAAATTTAAACAGCCGATTAAAGCTGCCTTTGACATTTACCTGCATGCCATTATTATCAGTCCTTATATGTCTAGGCTGAAGCTTGCTGCACTCGCTAGCTATTACATCTATGCACATCTGGACAACATCCGAAGCATAAATATTCTGCCCGAACATAGAAAAAACGGGTACATACCCGTTAAGCATTTTTGCATATTCCATCTGCGTTCGGCTGTACTTCGAGAATATATTTTTCAACATGTCTTTTAAAGCCACTTCATCACCTCACAATCTAAGGAACTTATGCCTGCCTCTTAACTAACTCAAGGAACTCCGTCCTATTATCAATGTAAATACGATAAGCAATAATCATGGTAACGCTTCCATCTATTTTTTTATCATCTTTACCTTGGATTTTCACAGGCATAATTTCCATTTTGGAATTCATATTAAGCGCTGTATTTTCCAGGCAATACTTGTCAATCGGGTTATCGTTATAATTAATAAGGTTGCTCTGCAAATCGCGCTCGACAAGACGCATAGGCTCTGACATGCTACCAAACTCCTGGGCTACTCTTTTGCATTCAAAACCGAAATCTTCTTCCATTTCCTTGACCCAATATATAGCACTCCACTTGTCATAGCCCGTTTTATAAAACTTAATTCCATAGCCTTTATATAATCCAACAAACCACGCAGTAACTAATCTAAAGTCGTTTTCATTCCCAGGTGAAACGGTTATTAAACCTTGCCTTATCCATTCTTTGAACTTGGGCAAATCTTCTTTAGGCAAATTTTCAAGCTTCGATTCTGGAACAAAGTACTGTTGCAGCATGTACTTTTTACTGCTCCCATGTTTCATCATCATGGCTCTTGCGCTTGCAAGGTCTCCAGACTTTGACAAGTCCACCGCCCCTATCGCAAAGCAGTTTCGGAATTCTTCTATGTCAAACACTTCCGGGTTGTTAATATCTTCTGCTGTCAGCCAGGCCGTAGCGTTGTTCTGTTTTATGTTAAAGTCTTTAGCCAAGACAAAGGCCCTGGTTGATTTACTGGTTTTCGCCTCCTCTGTCATCTGCCTGAGGTAGCTCCACTTTTTAATTGTTCCTAACCCGGGATTACTTTTGGTCCAGGTTTTTTCATCCTGCCATATTTCAGTCTCGTTATCCTGAGTATAGATCCATATAAGCCAGCGTGGCCGTTCTAGTTCTCCATCCAAAACCTGCCGCGCCTCTTTTATGCGGTGATCAAGATAGCCATCATTAGTGAACCCTTCGGTAGTTAGTTCAAAGTATAGTGGCTCATCCTGGGTAGATAAAGCCTGCCGTATTGGCATGATTGATGTATCATCTTTGAGCTCATGCACCTCGTCAAAGGATCCGATACCAATATTGCGGCCCTCTTTTGCCCCAGTTTTGGATGATATCTTACGGATATTACCCTTGTTTTTATATGAAAACTTGCCGGTACTCTTTGGCTTCTTAGGGTTACCAAAGAATATCCCTTTAATATTTTTCCTAGTTACCTTACTTACTGCTGGGCTTTCCTCTCGCATTGCAGCGATGGCTTGGAACATGAGGTCCGCCTGCTCGTAATCATTGGATGAGCATAGTATTTTGATACCTTTAGGGCCACAAAAAAACTCCGCCAGGTCGATAGCTGCGACCAACGGAGTCTTACCATTTTTACGCCCAATCAGTAGAAGAATATCTTGATATTTCCTTACCCAATGCCCAACTTCATCGTCGTATATCTTGAATATATAAATAGCTTCGATAAAAGCCTTCTGAAATAACATTAAGATAAATGGCTTGCCGGCAAATGGTGCCTCGTAGTGTTTACACTGTGTTTCAATAAACTTAATGCGTTTATGAGCATCCTCAAATTCTATCTTTATGCTAGGGTCCTTAAAGTTGTCCAATAACATATCCAGCTGCTGCATCAGCTCATGGCCGATAATTATCTCACCCGATTTACATTTACCTATGTATTCGAGCAACCATAAGTGTACATCAGCGCAAGGAACGCCAGCGTTATATATACCATTCGTGAGGTCAATCATTAATTATCGCCTCTCGCTCCTTACTCAAATTCATCCAATTCATCATCAGGCTCTATAAGGTTTTTACTCAAGACCCCATTCAGTGTCTTAATAACCACTGCGTAACTATTTACGTTCTTCAAGTATTGTTTTGCTGCTTCCACCGGTTTCTGGATCTCCGGGTGCTCAGGATGAGCTTTGACCATACCTGTTGCAGTGATCACCTGTTTAAGTGCATGATTTTCAGCTTTTAGGAAAGCTGCGTCCTCGATGAGGCCTTCAACCAGGTTTGCCTTGGATGGCTCTACATCTTTAAATATATCTTTAAGTTTTGCCAGTTCTTTTTGGTATACCTCGTGTCTTGACATATTTGTAAAAGCCTCCATAGATTTTCAAAATTTTCGGTTTGTGTGCGAAAAGGGTATTAAGGCGCGGTCCTGGTGAAAACCACCCTTTTTCTTTGACGGGGGGGCTATGCCACGTACTCCTCAAACCATTTCCTAATGTATCCGGCCCATTCATCCCGCCGGTACCGCCTCGCCTCATCAAGCTCAAGTCTCCGTAAGCATTCATCTATGCTCACATCACAGAATATAAGTTCAGCTCCCAGATTATCGGCCAGCTTTTCCCGCTTGTATCGATCAGCATAACCACCAATAACCCAGGCGTTGTTCCATTTACCATACCTAGTCTTGATATTATCCAGCAGCTGATTGTGTATCCCTCTTACATTGGCTAGTAAATTATCCGGTTTATCATAACCAGGTAGCATTGATACCGCAGCATAAAGCCTATCCATATCAATAACCAGATCGCCACGATGCATATGCTCCCTTACATATGTTTTCTTTCCGGCCAGTGGCGGTCCATAAACAATACAAACCTCCTTGGTTGGTCGATATCCAAACCTCTTATGAATCTGATTATGGCATTCATGATGCACAACTAGTATATTGTCAGGATTAAGGGCAATGGTTACATCATGGACATTCTCCGGCGTCAGCTCGTTTATGTGATGAAGGGTTAATTCTGCAGCTGTCAATACTAACTGTCCACAATGCTCACATCGTAGGCTGCGTTGGTTAATGATCAGCATTCTGAACTTCTGCCAGGCCTCGCTAGCATAGAAGCTCTTTAATATCGCGTATTTAGCCATATTAAAACACCTTCATCTTGTCAATTTCTTTCGCATGCTCTAAACGCTCACGTTCCAACCTAAGCTTCTCTTCTTCAATCCTACGTTTATGCACATCAGGTAGTAAATCCAGATATTTCTCTAACTTCTCCAGGGCCTTCATCTTGTCATGGAGCTTAATACTTACTCCACTTTTCCCCTGCCTTATTTCTTGGATGACAGTACCATCAACCTGATCTTTATCAATCAAGTCAACGGTATTTATTTTTCGTTTTATTGGTTCTCCACCGCGACTAACCCCTACTAAGATTTCCTTTTGCCCAAATTCAATGTAGTCAGATAAGTCTGCAAAGGCAATCTTTAAGTATTCAAGTAACACTCGCTGGGAAGTAATCCCCAGGTTCATCGTGACCAGATCCATCTGGCGTTTTATTTCTACCTGAACTGAAGTTTTCTGAAGTAACTGATAGCCTATTTGACTTGCTGTCTTTTTACTGTAACCCACAGCCATAGCGGCTCGAGTAGCATTATAATCTCTAAGATACTCAGCAACAAAAAGCACCTGTTTTTCGGTGAGCTCAGGTTCTTCGCAATTAATTTCTTTTTTGGTTTTTTTATCTGGCTTAAGGGAGCCCCTCTTATTAGTAACGTTACCTTTCGCCATTGATAACGTTACTTTTTCTATCTCATCCCAGTTGTCCTGACTCTTCCACTTTCGGATCTGGGTATCGGATACACCAAGAGCAGTAGCGATATTCTTCAATTTAACGGTCCCGCAACTGCTCTTCCACATTTCATATGCTTGTTTACGTTTATCGCTCTTCTGCCTGGGCATTACATATTCACCCACCTCCCCCAATGAAATTTAGTAAGTATCTATAGATCATCTTTCTGAAGTTCCAAGTCAATTTCAATAAGCTTTTTCAGATCATCCACTGTCTGAATTTTTATAAGACCAACCTGAAAGTCTTTAACCCACTGTGCAATTGCTGCTTGTATTACCCTACGGTATTTGGTCTTAGATTCCATAATCTCTTTAAGAACCCCAAGTTCGTGTTCGAGTAGTAATTCCTCTTCAATACCCCCTGAACATTTGTTCGTTTTTCTTATTGCAGTCACCCCCAACATTCTTATAGAATGGGAAAAGAGATAGTGCTTTTTCTCATCCGCGGCCGCGGGGTCACACTATCTCTCTGCGCCAGGGGTAACCTGGTTAAAGGGAGGATGTTGCTGCATCCTCCCTTTAACACTTCTGCCCGTTAGTTATTGATGATGGTATAATACTAATAAGTTGGTAGGTTAAGACCATCTTATTTATTAAAGGAGGTCATGGTATGGCAAAAAGAAAATGGACAAATGAAGAAATTACAGAATACAGAAAAAATAAAGGTTCTATTTTCTACTATAATAAGGAGGATTCCAACTTCCTTGTTCCAAAAGCATGCGGATTTGGTTCAACACTTAATTGGGCAAACCCAATTTCGTGGATAGTTGCTTTAGCAATTCTTGGTGCCATTATTTATCAAATTATTTAAATAACAATACTTAAATAAAGATAGCCCCAACTCTTATCTAATTGTTTACCTTTATGCCCTTCTGTCCAGTGAATTCTTCCCACCTGTGAACAATGACATCGCAATATACCGGATCCAGTTCCAGGCCATAACATATTCGTCCTGTCTGTTCAGCAGCTATTAATGTGGAGCCGCTCCCAAGGAAGCTATCTAAAATGATGTCTTCGCGCTTACTCGAATTTCTTATAGCCCGGGCACATAATGGTATAGGCTTCATGGTCGGGTGTTCAGCATTACGCAATGGTTTATCAAACCGCCAAATTGTTGTCAATGAATCATCACCCTGGTTCAACACCTCATAGTCTGCTACCCGTATAGAAACTGTTTCAATTCCGTTAGAAAAAGTAATTATTTTACCTTCGTTATCTTCCCGAACTGTTATACCTTCGGACTCATCGATTATAGTACTCTGTTTTCGTCCTCCATACCATTTGTGCTTAGCGCCAGGTTTCCAACCATACAAGATAGGTTCATGTCTTGCTTGATAGTCCATCCTACCAATAACGAACTGGTTCTTGACCCAGATGATACACTGCTTGACCAACCAGCCAGCATCTGCCAAGGCTGTTCTGAAATTAATCCCTTCACTCTCTGCATGGCAAATATAAAAGGCTCCGCCCGGTTCGGTTGCCCTTAGCATGTTTAAAAATGAAGCCCGGAGAAATTTATAAAACTCATCCGGGCTCATCTTGTCATTCATGATTTTTAGTTTGTCTTTGGTACCACCGGTATAATCAACGTTATAAGGTGGATCAGTGAATACCATACTGGCCTGACTACCGTCTATTAACTTGTCTACATCTGCCTGCGCCGTTGCATCACCACACATTATCCGATGCCGCCCCAGTTGCCATATGTCCCCGGGATTCGTCTCCGGTTCAACTATACTTTCAATTGCTGCTTCGAGGTCGAAATTATCTTCTTTTGCCTCAGGCTGAAACTGTTCAAAGATATCACCGATTTCCACAGTATCAAACCCAGTAAGCTCAATATCAAAAGCCCCGGTATTAAGTTCCTCTAAGAGTTCCTTCAACCGGGGCAAATCCCAATCACCACTTATTTTATTTAGAGCCAGATTAAGAGCCTTTTCTTTATCTTCTGGGAGATCAACAACCGAGACTTCAACCTCTTCTCGGCCCAACTCCTGCAGGACCTTTAACCTCTGGTGGCCGCCAACTACGTTGCCAGTTCGTTGGTTCCATATGATAGGCTCAATGTAGTCAAATTCCAGAATAGACTTTTTAAGCTTTTCGTATTCCGGATCCCCACGCTGCAAATCTTTACGAGGATTATATTGGGTAGGATTTAGCTCAGATATGGCCTTTAATATAACATTCAATTTAATATCTCTCCCCCAAAAAAGCAATAGAGCCCAAAGGCTCTAAATAAAGCGTATTATATATTCAACATTCTAGCAATTAACCACGGATTACTCAGCTTTTAAATTATGCATCTCATTTATTGAGTTATACCTTTTCCAGACCTTTTCCCTCTTCCTACCCGAATATACTTTTTAACCCCACGCCCTTTTTCTAAAGCACTAAAAGCTGCTTTCCCCATCTCTTTTCTATAACTATCCATTTCTTCGTTACTGATGTATCTAGGCGCCGGCATAGTAACCATCTTCATAAAAATCACACCTTTACTTAAATAATTTTGGTAAATTCCTATTTATAAAATAGCAAAAGTCATAAATTTCTTTTTGCCATAACTCATGACCTTTAAGTGAAATGGATGCAGAATCCTTACTGTCGATTTGAATAACACTAGTGACCTGGTTGGTTTTATAATCTTTTATCGGAACACACATACAGAATCCAAATCCACTTTTAATTCTATGATCAATATCGTAATCCTTGGAACTGTTCCTTAGGTCATCTTCCCATACTATTTTTGTTTGCTCGATTGCTTCGAACATCATATTGAACGAACCGGGCGATATATTATAAGAAAACCTTGTATTAGCATCTTTACATAAAAATGAATAGCTACGCACAATAAACCTTTTGGATGACTGCCTCCCGTATAATTTATTCTTTACATGATTAATATATGATATTAGATTGTTTTCTGCAACCCCTATCCTAATATCAAGGTTTTTAGGGAATATATTGCCTTCTATCTTTGTTATTTTTCCCCTTATCATATGCAGGAAGGTTTCCGTATATTCCGTTACTAATTTATTCCTCTGTTGAGTGCAGCAATCTAATTTATAACGATAATAGACTCGGCCAACTGCTAAAAAAACTACCGTATATGAAAATCCCAATAAAACCATTGCTAGTTTGCCCTTTTCATTTAAAATAATTGTAGCAAACCACAAATTGTATTGTGAACGAGACAGTAGTCCAATAAATGTCAGAGAAATAGGAGTAATGATATTAAGAAATAATAAGCTGGCCTTCATCAATTTTTTGTTCATAAAATTCTCGACTCCTTGGTTTCAACATATCTTTCAATATGTCTTAAAGAATATTCTACAAATGGTGAAATTACCCTTTTTTTATTTGCACTTTTTTATAAACTCCAAACACCATATCATAGAAAGCCGATCTGAACCTCAATATTTAGCCTGATCTCACGTGTTATCCCTCTAACACAAAAAGCCGGTTCTTACGAACTGGCCCTTGTGACACTTTTTCTATTATAAAAATCATATCATAGCAAATGGACACGTGAAAAGGACAACTTTTGGACACACTAAATGGACATCATAGTGCATCAACCCCATATAATCTCACAGCCACTCTTCGCACTAATCTGCCGCGGTTTCTCCGCACCGTGCGAGGGTCGCAATTCAAGTTTTTGGCTACAGCTTCATCGTCTAATTGTTCAAAATATTTAGCCTCTAGTGCCCGATAATATGTATCACTTGTCAAGGGGGCAAGTGCATCCTCAATTAATTCTATTTCGTGTACGTTCTTAGCAATAGTCGCCTCTATATCCTTTGCTAATGCATCAACTATTTCTTCTTCGGAAAGGCGCTGACCGCTGTATTTGAATCTGCAAATATCTTTACTGCGTCCTTTCGTACCATGGTCTAACAGTTCTAGTAGGCTTTCTTTATCCTGGTCCACCTTTTCTCTAATATCCGGCAAGGCATATAGTCGACGTTCAGTGGCCTTGTAAGCATCAAATTTAGCCTGTTCAACCTGTACTGCTTGTTTTCTCCCTGCTTCAATACCTGCGTTAACCGCTTTTATTATTGCAGCTTCAATGTTCAACTCCTTATCCCCTCCTGTCCAATCCCCTAAATCTAGGCTCTCTTTCTGCTCTCCCCGTAATACTGCAGGTGCTTACATAAGCCGCTAGGGTTCTTCTGCTTTTCGGGATTAGTGCACCCCTTTTCCATCAAGACCTTCTTCGATAAATCAATTCCTAATAGCCAGCAATAGGCAACTGGCGCTGGTTTCTTTTGTTCAATCACCCCGGCATATCTTACACCTCCGTGAACCAAAGTTCGGGGTACCTGGCCAGGAGTAACTTTTTCTTTAATAGATACTCCTTCGTTCGGTAACCCTTTGTATCAACAATCTCCACCCGGCCATCCGGATAGATTACTTTAAAATCTGCAATGTACTTGATCTCCCTAACCTTTTTGCCGCCACGCCTGTAGCCTTCCTGGATAATAAACTCTGGCTGCAGTTCAAAACTAACAATCTCCCCAGCCCTTAAACAAAGTTTCAGTTCTCCATAATATTCAGCTTCTCGTTTACTTGCGAACCGGATTCCGTCCACAATTGTCCTACTGGCATTATATTTATGTTTCTTGGGAGGCGGCCCGGGGTACTTATCCCCGAGCAGCTTCCGAGCTTCTTCCTCAGAAATCCGGACCATCTTCTACTTCACCACCCGGAGATTAGACTCTGGGAAAAGCGTAGGCGGCCCCTGTATGCTGTCCCAGTTGGTAATAGAATCATCCAGCAAATCAGGGATGCGTGCCCTGGTATTTGGCCAGTTAGCCCCCAACTTCTCAATCATGTTTATAAAATCATCAATGTCATGGCCCACTAGGTCAATCTTCGGGGAATCACCATCCATGGTCAGCTGAATGTGCCGTAACTCATGATAAATGACTGCCACGATCTGTTCCCTGGACATTCCCGCCACGTTTTCTTTAAAGATCTCAATCATGTATTCGAATTGCTTCCCGGTCATCTGTTGGATGATTTGTTCCCAACGTCCTGGGATTTTACTTATTTGAGCGAAAACCGTCTTATGGCTTTTCTTTCTCTCATCCTCAGTATTTTCAACAAACAGAATGTTCTTCACAGGAGCATATTTAAGTTCCGGGAACTTCTCAACCAATTTCTCTGCAATTGGCCGGTAATATTCGTTGATAAAGTACTTCCCACTCCATTCATCCACTACAACAAGGTTCCTGGCTTGTGACATATAAAATCCCCCTCTCAATTACGCCCTACTTTGTGTTCGTTTTGACCACACACACTATCCAGATTGCCTTTTTAGTTCTTCAAGTACCTCAGGCGGTACATAAAACTCATAGGGTCCTCCTGGCGGTGAAGCCCTGTTTTTAAACTGCTGACCAGCAGCTTGTTTCTTTTGTTCTTGGTGCCGCTTCTCAAGATCCTCCACATCCTGAACACACTTAACTCCTTTGTCATTCCAGTTGGTAAGGATCCCGCTGATGTACTTACACGATCGGTTATTACCCAAGACAGCTATGTCCAAGGCATGCTCTATTAACTCAGCACTATGCTGCTCCAACCAGTACTGTATTCTTTCTGCCTCTATAGGGTTCAAGGGCCTCCCAAAACCTTTTTCAAATCTTTCAACAACCTGACGACTACGACTTTCAAGTTCTTCTGGGTTGAATTCTGATTCTCGATTCTCGGTTGGAGGGGTTGTAGTTATAGTTGTAGTTCCGGTTATAGTTCCGGTTATAGTTCCGGTTCCGGTTCTACTACTACACGCCCCCTCTTTGTCCGGTACTTGTCCGGTACATGTCGTGGGCATGTCTTTTATTTGATAATAACTTTTATTCCGCGTGTCGCCCTTGACCCATATAACCCAGGGTGGTAGGGGAATACTTGCCTTTGATGGTGGTGTTGGTTTATCAAGAGTCTGATGCTTGTGAAAATTAACTAAAAACAAATATGATTTACCATGCTCCTGGTAAGGTATTAATTTACCTTCATCTATCATTTCATTACGCCATTGGTTAATAATTTCTACGTTAATATCAGAATCCAGTGGAGAGGGGAAGAGGTTAATTTTGAACGCAAAGGGACTATCTTCTATGCATCCACTATCGTCGGCCAGTTGCGCTAATCCTATATAAAAAACTCTCTTATCCCTAGTCCATTGAAGTAAATCCGGATCTGTCCAAAACGTAGCCTTGATTTGACGATTATGTAACCTCAACCTTCCTCTCCCCCTTAAACTACTCCTCTAGCAATCCTGCTTTAACCCTGGATGCAAGCTGCTCATCGCTGGCCCGCATCCAACACCAGCCCTCAGGCTTGTCCTCAACGCACTTAACCTTAAATTTACCCCTGATCTTTATCTGGGTACAGAACGGATCCTGAGTCTTATATGTCATACTGCTGCCTATTCTATTCCGCCTCTCTGGCTGCCAGTGGGCGCAGGTACCGCAGCATTGTTCAATTACACTCACACCCTACCCCTCACTTCCTATTCCTAAAACATTGCCACTTGATAAATTGGCTTTTGCTTTTCCAACCTTAATAAATATCTAACTCTTGCCCTTTGCTCCGCTTTTCTATCGTTGCCAGGGCTTAAACGAGTCTGCTTGTCCCTAAATTTATATACCCACCAAACACTGTCCACGCTTTCAAAAGGAAATTGCGTTATTATTTTGGCATTCGTGATCCCCAGTGCATGGAATCTGCCTTCTGGGTGCAGGCTAAATATTTGTCTAAACCACTGCTCTTTTACGGTTGTAGGTTGTCCTACGGTCCCGCCCAATCCAATTAAGGAATATTTTGCAACTAACATCTCCAGTAGTTCCATTGGTTCTCCAAAATGGAATACCGGTATCGGGCCAAATCCTGCCCGCTCCATGGTCCTTTGGTTCATCGCTGTTGTTTCAGGGTCTCCAATTACATCAAGATTGAAATAGGTTTTTATATCGTTCTTCTTTAACCAGGACATATAACTATCCAACTGTAAATCTAGTCCCCGCTTCCACATTGAAAAAGCGCCGCTATCGGCTATAATCTCAATCCCATATTGCCGATACAATTGCCAACAAGTCTCAGTTGGTGGTTCTGCAAAACTAATCATCACCCGCTTACCACAGGCTGATGCGAGCGTATGGATTGCATTAGGCCTCTCGGCGGCTCCGAAGTATACTACCACTACTCTAATATCCTTACTTCAATCGTTCTTCTTCCCCACTGAATTGCTTGATAATCGTCCTCCATATATATATCTAGTTTGTTGCCTTTGATTGCTCCCCCAGTATCTTCGATTACTCCATATCCATAACCCGGAATATAAACCCTTGTACCCATCGGTAGTACTCTTGGATCGGCTGCTACAGTTCCAACCTTAGGCCAGGTACCGGAAGTAGTTTTTTGACCAGTCCATGTATAGGCTGTAACCTCAAATATTACTTGCTGGCTTCCCGTGCTGCTCCTACTTCCTTCGGGATTGTCAGTACGTCTCCGGGCCGGAGATACTCCCCCAGGTGGTTCACCTTTTCTATCTGATGTATAACCTCCCGGGGATCCTTATTTGGACAGTTTGTCTCTGCGATACTCCAGAGGGTCTCGCCCTCCCGGACGGTAATTTCCGTTTGTATAGTCTCGGGCTTGTCCGCTTGGTGTATTAAATAAGCCGATAATAAAAGCATGGCTGCGATAACAATTAAGACTAATCTTGCTAGCCCAGGCCTTGAGCCTATAATTGGTCTTTTCACTAGGTCCCCTCCCTTTGCTTGGCTACTCAGCCTCCCATGCAAAAAGACTAGGTCAGAGCTGTTAAGCCTGACCCTGGCCTTCAAAAAACATATCAATCGGGTCTGCTCCCTGTTGTTCCTTCTCTTCAACTACAGTAGCGGTAGTATCTACCGTTGTAGCTCCGCTGGATGGTCCATCGTCCGTAGAATTGTCTACATACTCATAAGTCCCGTCCTCATGCAGCAATGTATCGTCACGCTCAAAGGCCGTCTGCAATTCGATTGACATAATACCCCACTTGCTGATGATCTGGCGCAGCATGGTCTTGTATGCCATTCCGTCAAAGTCCTTATACCAGAAGGATGAATATTTCCAAAGATCCTTCTTCGGTATCTTGCCTTCGAGCAATTGCTGGTAAGAGTCGGCGCTAAAAGCCGGACTGTATTTGTCGGCATGAAGCATCATTTTCTTTCTACTCCAGTACATTGCTTTTCTAAATCCGTTCTGATACTCAAACATTGCATAATATCCGATAGTAGGAGCTGATTCCCTCGCTTCTTCGTCCTCAATAATGACTGCCTCAATAGTTTCATTAAGAGGGTCAAATCCCTGTAATTCCCCTTCTTTAAGAGCCAAAACATTAATTTTTTTGTAATATCCGGAGCGGATTGCAAGTTGAATATAGCCCTTATATCCCAGTTGGAACTGTGCCGTGATGCTCACGACATTTCCTTCTTTGTCATATTTCTTGTACGGAACCATGTAATACTGTCCAAGTTGTGGGCTGGGGGAAAGCTTAAGGCTCTCCCCTAACAAGGCAGCAGAAAAAATGGTTGAATGATCGCATTCGGCAAGCGCAGGATTCACAGATACAGCAGATACTATCGAAGCTATAAACCGCTGGCCGTCCTTAGCCCCGATCATCTGATTAATCCTGTTCTTTATGGCATCCTTCGTAAGATACGCAGATATATTCTGATGATTGGCCTGTTGCTGTTGAACCAGATTATTTTTAACTGCCATTCTCCTAAACCGCCTTTCTATCTTCTTCTGGTTTTCCGTATTTAACGCCGTTGGTAACAAAGAATTGCCTTAAGGATTTTAGTTGCTCTACAGTGGCCCAAACTCTAAAGTCCACCATATAAACTTTTTCTTCTTGCTTGGGTGTCTGAGCTGGTTCTAGCTTGATAGGTTCTTGCTTAGGTGCCGAAGCAGATACCGTTAATGGCGGCTGCTCCTTCTCCCGCTGTTCTTTCGCTCTTTGAGCCTTTTCCTGCTGAAGTCGTTTGTGTTCGGCTATTTTGGCTGCCTGTTCCTCGAGTCTTTTTTTCTCCTGTAAAGCAGCGGTCAGATCGAAGTTCTTCAAGTAGGTATCCTTGATTTGTAGTTCATACTTGGATTTCAATTCATTGATAACTTGCAGGTCACTTTCTACCTTGCAAAACAGGTCCATGATTTCCTTCTCAATATCCGCGCCCTTGTAAGTAGCGTTGAGCCACTTCTGATTGAATATCCGATCAAACGGTACCAGGTCAGCTAATTCTCCAACCCTGTCAGCGTAGAATGTTTTAATGCCTTCCAGTTTTTCATCCTTCTTGATCTGCTCGTATGCTTTGACCTGACTGTCTATTGCCAGAATGGGCTTGTCGATCATGGCAACTATATCTTTTATCTTGGACTCAAAGTCCTCATATGGCTTCAGGCATTGCTTTTTAATCTCTTTGCGCCTAGTTTCGATGGCATCCTTAAACTTGTTGAGGCTTGCCCGGTCGGTTTTGGCCTCTTTAATGTTTTCCTCGCTATACACAAGGCCGTTGTACTTTTCGAGCCTGATCGCCAGTTCCTTTTTTATTTCCTCATCATTAAATTTAATATCCGTTATAAATTGATCGTCAGTAGGCTGGTATATGATCAATTCCATAAAACACATTCTCCTTTCTTATATCGGGGGCAGTACCAAATTAGGCTTTTTATCCTTTTCAATGTACTGCCAGAACTCAATTTCTTTGGTTAAGAGGTAATCCAGATCGTCCTGCACTTCTGCCCGTTCGATTGTGTAATGCCTTGTGTTAAGTCTGACCTCATCGCCGTAAACGGTTTTTAGCTGCGCCTTTAATATTGCAAAATCCCAACCGGTAGCCAGCAGGTAATGAAGCACTTGAATGTAGTAGTTATCAGGTATTTTGTCATTCCACTTCTTACGGTGCATTGAATTGAGTAGCTCTGTAGTTTTAATCTCGAGAATACCTTTCCGGCCAGTTTTTAGTTCAACCAGTTCACCGTCAAGGGTTCCGGCTATATATGGATATTTATAATGGCAAATAACCTTGTAGTCCTTATTAAGCGAAACCCCATATTGAGGATGGTCTAAGGCGAATAATGCAGTTAGATATTGTTCGGCCTGGATGCCATATTGGACATATGGCTTGTAACCTATGTCTTCCGGAACGACTCTGCCGGTTTTCTCCTGCCAAACCTCAATATTGGTTTTATAGGGATTCAGGCCTACAATGGCCGAGGCATCAGAGCCGCCTAAAAAGTACTTCCTGTTCTGCAACCATTCTTCGCGGCTCATTTCTTGACTCTTTGCCAGGGCTAAAACCGTCATGTTTTTCACCTTCTTGCTGTTGATTAAGGATATTTTCGCGGTTAAGATTATCAGCAAATTCTTCTTCCCAAGGATCGAACTCAATTTCAAGGCAGCTAGTCATTTATGCCGCCTGCCTCACCATTTTTTTCAATCTATCTTGTAGAATGAACATATAGCCAATCATCCTACCAACCAGCAAAGGATAAAAATCTTCACTCCGGTTTTTCTGTGATAAACTTTCATCCACTTCATCTATGCAATCTTCGATTTTCATTAATATTTCTTTTAATTGCTGTTCCATGAGTATCCCTCACTTTCTATTTATGGCCCCCAACCGTCCAACGCCAGTTGAGAGCCGGATGTTGATTTCATATAAATACAGTTACTCTAACATTTTGGAATATTTCCGCCGAATCAAAACATTCATAACCCTCGGCCTTTTTGTATTTACCATACGGCAAACCTAAACAAGGACTTATTTTATTAATGACGGCTTCTGCTTTTTCTCCTTGGTGATGAATGTGAATACTTATTTTAGGATCTGCGCCAGTAGCTTCCTTGATTGCATTAATAAATGCTTGGTAAGCTTCTTTGATCTGGTTATCCACTCTATTTCCTCCTTTTTTTATATGGCCCTCAACCGTCCAACACCAGTTGAGAGCCGGATGTTGATTTCAATTGAATAACTGTTTAAGTTCCAATCTACTGAGTAAATCACTGACCGCTTCCAAATCACCTAGTCGACCGCCAAAGTCTACTGAGTAAAATCCGTCTGAACATTCATAAATAAAAAGGTTGTATTCTTTGCCACCTATATCTACCTTTGCGGTAGTAAGTTCACTAGTCTGAATTACGTTCTCAATGCGTTTTTTATCCATTGTTATCTCCCTAAAAGATTTGTTATAATGAAGTTGCAAATTTTATCTGGCCGCTTCGAGCGGTCTCTTTTCTTTTCTGGTATATAATACTGCCAGGGCCGCCCCTATTAACTCCTGCAGTTCTGTTTTAGTTTTTTCCCACATAGACATCTCGGTACTATCAACTTCGCCGTCGCACGCTATGGAGATCAGGTCACCTTCTATGATTCGCATGTCTCGGCTTTCCTTCTGTAACCTAAGAACTGCCCTGGGTAGCTCATCCAGGCATATGCCAGGAAGAAATCGTCTACCGACCTCGGTGTTATGCTTTAAATGCAGGTAGGCCAACTCGGGGGCGTTATAAGTCTCAATCATCCGACAAACAACATCGTCCCCTGGGATAGTACGTCCGGTTTCATAGTCTGATAGCGACCTGGTTGAAATATATAAATGTTCAGCTGCAGCTTCTTGGTTCATTCCTGCATTATCTCTGCTGGTTTTATAGATGTTTTTACACTCCTTCTTCATTCCGTCTCACCTCCTCCCATGTGATAATAATGGTATAAACCTCTTCCCCTTCACCCCGGCTGCTTGGCCAGGTGGCCGGGGTGTTTACCCCCTCCCTTTAGGCTGCCGGTGGCTTCTTGTCACCTAACTGTTTAATCTGCTTTAGTAGTGCTCTCCTATAACCAGGGGCGGCTCTTTTCGCTGCTTCAGCGACTCTCTCTGCATCTGGTATGATGATGACTTCCACACTTGTGGGGCTTGACATGTTCGATTCACGTTTTGACATTTTATATCACCTCCATTGCAGGAATTTATTTCCTCCTCGTTTAATTTAATAGCTACAACACCATTCAATTTTATGAGGAGGACTTACTATGGCTGATATTGAAGTTGGCTTTACACAATTCATCGATTTTACACTTAAACGCGATGTCTCCAGAGTTAACTATGTCCGTAAGGTTAAAAACCAGGAAGAGTACAACCCCGCTTTTGATTTTTGGCGTAAGCTAAGAGAAGAAATTAAGCGTATTCATCAGACTGGAGACGATATAAAACTTCTTGATAACCTTCTTCGAGATTTGACTGAACGTAAGATCAGTCAGTATACACATGCTATTGAACAATACAAAAAATTCTGTCGTGGCAAAGATATTAAATGGTTTGATGTTGGCCATTCTTCATGGATCTATGATCGTTTACTAATCCGTTCCACCCCTGAAATGGGTTTGAATATTGATGGTCATCCATATTTGATAAAGATGTATTTCAAAGAACAAAAAGAAAAACTTGATACCCGTAGAGCTCAATCCTTATTAACTTTAATGAATGACTCAATAGCATCTATAGAAATTTCAAATATTAAACATGCACTATTGAATATTAAAAAAGGTAAGCTCATCCCACTTGAAAAAACTGTGGATACTCAAATGAAATTAGCTCTAGAAGATCAGGCCCAAAGCTTTATTCATCTTTGGGATAAAGTCTAATTTGATTTAGTCATCAGCCAACTCCGTCATGATCTGAGCGCAGTTCTCGCAAATCCATTGATCATTTTCTAATGCAAGAATTGCGTTCTTTTTCTTGCAGACAACACAAATGTGCTTTTTCATACTTCACCTCCCTCTTTTCAAAGAACGTTTAACTCCACTTCACCATAGGTATTACCCGCAGGTGCCGGTAGAGTTAAGTCTTCCTCTAAGAGTTCCAGAACCGAAACTCCTAATCCATTGGCAAACAAGGGGATTTCAGCTCCGGTTACCCTACGTTTCCCTGCTTCGACTTTACAGATTTTGTCATGCGATATTCCCGTAATTTCGGCTAGTTCAATCTGACTAATGCACTTGGATTCCCTAATAGCTCGAATTCTTTTTCCTATCATAGTTATCACCTCATGGTTGCGACTTGCGCAACCTGTTTTTATTATTGTAATATGCGCAATTCGCAATGTCAAGACCATGTTTGCGATTTTGGCATAATTAATGTTTCTTTTTTCGCAAACCGGATATACTTGTAATTAGGAGGGTAAGGTAAAAGATGGAAAATATTACTGCTCAAAGAATTAAAGAGGAACGTGAAAGTAGAGGCTGGACCCAGGAATATTTGGCTGAACTACTCGGTTTACGCGACTCAAGTTATATTTCAAAGATTGAAAAAGGCAAACGAAATGTAACGCCAGATGAAGTGGTAGCCTTAGCGGATATTTATAATTGTTCTGTTCATTACTTACTAGGAACTACCAGTGTTAAAAATGTTATTCAAATCAATAATCCAGAGAAATTGGAAACTGCTCCAACTGATAGTCTAACTATTAAAGTCAGCCACCTTCCCATACTCGGAACCATTCGAGCCGGGCTCCCGATTCTGGCCGATGAGAACATTGAGGGTTATCTTGATGTGCCCGAATCTATGCGAGCTGATTACGTTCTACGGGTGGTTGGTGACAGCATGATAGGAGCCGGTATACTAGATGGAGACTATGCTGTTTGCAGGGAAAGCCAAGAAGCTAATTCCGGACAGATTGTTGTAGCTATTAAGGATATCGATACCGGGTACTCGGAGGCCACATTAAAATATTATTATAATAATGGTAATGGATATGGTCCATTGCTTCGACCAGCCAACCCAAATTACTCAGAATTATCTATGAGTGATGGGTACCGGATAGCAGGAGTCATGGTAGCCCTGGTTCGCCAGGATGCTCCCGGGTATCAGGTGTATAAAGACTACCTGGCAGTAAATGACTCGGAAGAGTGGACGGAAGTTATAGAACTAGCAACTGAAGCAGGTCTGAAGGTCAACCAGGTAAAGGAAATCTTATCGGGACAGATCGAGATTGCCAAAAAATTACGAGGTTAACAGAAACAAAATATAAATATTGCCATATTTGATTGATGTATTTCTAGTATTTTGGAGGCCATTTAGGTAAGCATTAAGATTTACAAAAGCCATTATTTAGGTATATATTAAAAAAATGATAATGTATGATGACGAGCTAAAATAGGCACAGAATTGTTTCCATTTCATTAGGTAAATCTAATAAAGTCCTTAATATCGGTACTTTCAGAGCCTGAACAAAATCAAAAAATAATTTTTTCGAAAAAACTGCTGCATGTGCAGCGGTTTTTTTATTTTATTGTAATTACTTTTATATTTATTTTTATTGTTACTATAATAATTAGTTTTTGGTATAATATAGCATATTTAATGAAAGGTAGTGGGAGCCTTTGAAACCAAAAAAAAGATTAAATGAGCTATTTACCGCACCTGCGACCGATCTTTGTAGGGGTAAGGCTCCTTCCTTGTTGAGAGAAATGCATGAAACAGGTAAAGACTTGATTGTAATAAAAAATAGCAAACCGTATGCAGTTGTATTGTCTTACCAAAAGTATATTGAATTGACGAACGAGGAATAAATTATGGAGGTTAAGATTATGAACTTGAATGAAATTTTTAAAAACACAAATTATGATGATACTCTGTTTTCAGAAGAAGCCAAGCGCACTCTTCAAGAAAAAATAGTAATGAAAAATATCCGTGGAATTACTTATCCCTATGTTCAGTGTCTAATTCGCAAAAAAGATATAAAGTTAACTCCTGAAGAAGCCGTTCGCCAATTGTATATTGATAAACTCATTAATGACTATAAATATCCTGCTGGCAGGATTCGGCTTGAAACACCTATTTATTTTGGCAGAGAGGTAAAACGCGCAGATATAATCATTAACGATAAGGACCGCCCTACCGTTCCCTACATCATAATCGAGTTGAAGATGCCCAAACTAACTGATGGAAAGGGGCAATTGAAATCATACTGCAACGCCACAGGTGCGCCTATCGGAGTATGGACTAATGGCGAGCAAGTTTCTTGCTATAATCGCAAAGATCCCAACTATTTTGAAGCAATTACGGATATTCCAACGGCTAATCAAAAACTGTCAGATATTATTAACGAAAAATTCACATATGAAGATCTTAAAAAAATTGATAAAATTCAAAATCAGAAAAGGTCGTTGCGCGATTTTATCAAGGAAATTGAAGACGAAGTGTTGGCAAGTGCAGGGGTTGATTCCTTTGAAGAGGTTTTTAAACTAATTTTCACTAAACTGTACGATGAATTGATTTGCGCAAGAGATAGGAGTGCCTATTTGCAATTTAGAAATGGTGGGGGTACAGATTTCGAATTAAAAGAAAAGATTCAAGATCTGTTTGATGATGCAAAAAAGAAATGGAAAGGCGTATTTACGGAAGATAGCAAAATCCTATTATCGCCTTCACATTTAGGGATTTGTGTTGCTTCTTTGCAAGATGTAAAGCTCTTTAATAATAATCTTGACGTTGTTGACGATGCTTTTGAATATCTGATGAGTAAAGCACAAAAAGGTGAAAAAGGTCAATACTTTACCCCTCGTTATGTGATTGATATGTGCGTCAAAATGATGAATCCGAGTGAAAAGGATTATATTATTGATACCGCTTGCGGTAGCGCTGGGTTTACTGTTCACAGTATTTTTTATGTATGGAAATCTATCCGCCGATCAAAGGGATTGGACGAAGGAGAGGATTATACTGCCGACCAGAGAACAAATGAGGAAATTAACTATGTTCGTGACAAGGTATTTGGAATCGATTTTGACGAAAAAACAGTCCGCGTTGCAAGAACTCTAAACCTTATCGCCGGGGATGGGCAAACAAACATCTTACATTTGAACACTTTAGATTATTCTCGTTGGGACGAAATCACAAAACAAGAAGATTGGAACGATACCTATAATGAAGGTTTTTATAAGTTGAAAAAGATGCGTCCAAAAGGCGCAAAGGACTATAGTCAATTCCAATTTGACCTTGTTATGGCTAACCCACCTTTCGCAGGAGATATAAAGGAAAATACAATTATTTCCCACTATGAGTTAGGCAAAAACACTCAGGGTAACTGGCAGAAAAAAATAGGCAGAGACATTATGTTTATCGAGCGCAATCTAAATTTCCTAAAATCCGGTGGAAGAATGGCAATCGTCTTGCCTCAGGGTAGGTTAAACAATTCCAGTGACAAAGCGATTCGTGATTTCATTGCTGAGCGTTGCCGCATACTTGCTATTGTAGGCTTGCATGGTAATGTATTTAAACCACATACAGGTACAAAGACCTCCGTTTTGTTTGTTCAAAAGTGGGATGATAAGTTATGCCCTAAAAAGGAAGATTACTCGATTTTCTTTGCAACAATGCAGGAGCTTAGCAAAGACAATTCTGGTGAAAAGATATACGTTAAGGATTCAGAAAACGGTGAAAATGTACTTGATAGCCACGGTCATTTAATTGTTAAGCATGACTTATATAACCATGATAATAAAACGCAGGATGGCATTGCAGAAGCATTCATTGAATTTGCTAAAAAGGAAGGTTTAAGTTTTTTTCGATAAGCCCGTCCGTTGAACCTTTTAATGAACCGAGATATAAGGCTTTGATGGATGGGCTGGAGGCAGTTGAAATTAACCTTAGTGTATGCAAAGATATTATTGATTTTAGAATAGATGCAAATACATATAAGAAAAACTACATTAAATCTGAAAAACTAATAAGCGAAAAACCAAATAAAAAAATTGAAGATCTTTCAATTTCGGTTCAAAACTTTGGTGCGTACTCATTATGTAACTTTATCAATTTTACGAATACAGGTATCCCTTTTTTAATGACATACAATATTCGTCATAATTACATTGATTGGAATATAGAAAAGTGTGTTGATGTAGAGAGCCATAATAAACTCTATAAATCTCATTGCTTTAAGAATCAAATATTAGTAACTATGGCAGGAGAATACCTAGGAAGGGTTGCTGTCTATAATAGAGATTTTGTTTGTAGCTCAAATCAAGCAATAGCAAAAATAACATTAAAAAATGGCATAAGCCCATATATGATCTCCACTTTTTTAAACTCTATTCATGGTCAAAATCAAATTAATAGATATAGGACAATAACAGGACAGCCAAATATTAATATGTCGCTAATAAAAAATTTAAGGATACCAATTTTTACAATTGCTTTTCAATGTGAAATCGAAAATGCCGTTAAAGCTGCCCATGTTAGATTAGAAAAATCACAATCTCTCTATGAAGATGCTGAGAAAATATTACTTAAGGAATTGGGCTTAACCGTTTTTGCATTAAGTAAAAAAAATTTTTCGATAAAAAGCTTCTCAGAAAGTCTCGGAATATCCGGAAGATTGGATGCGGAATATTACCAGCCAAAATATGACGAACTACTCTCTGCTATAGCAAAATATAACAGTCATAAGCTAGGCGATATCGTAAATATAAAAAAATCTATTGAGCCTGGCAGTGAAGCCTATCAAGAAGAAGGTATCCCCTTTATTAGAGTATCTAATATTTCCAAATTTGAACTTACTACGTCTGAAATACATTTAGACAGGGCATTTTATGAAATCGAAAAATTAAAACCACTTAAAGATACAATTTTACTTACTAAAGACGGAAGTGTCGGTATTGCTTATAAGGTTAATGAGGATCTTGATGTTATTACCTCGGGCGCGATTTTACATCTTACGGTAAAGAATAATGGATTTCTTCCCGACTATCTCACATTGGTCTTGAATTCGATAGTAGTACAATTACAAGCTCAAAGAGATGCCGGCGGCTCAATTATTCAACATTGGAAACCTTCTGAAATTGAAAAGGTGCGTATACCCATTCTAGATATTCCTGCACAACAGATAATCACAAATAGAATTCAAAAATCTTTTGCTCTTCGTAAAGAGGCCGCCAAACTACTCGAACAGGCAAAACAAACGGTCGAAATAGCAATAGAATATGGAGAGGAAAGTGCTTTGAATTTTCTAAAAACCGCTGTTGAGGGAGTTGATATAAATGCCTAATTATCATGATTGGATTGACAAAATAGACATAGAAATAGATTATTTTTCAGCATTCATAAAAGCATGGATCGCTTTTAATGCTTGGTATCGTTCAGATTATAGCGAACGCAGCGATAGAGAAATCATCGAGAAAATCAAAAATGAAAGCAACCGTTTCCGTACATATATTTGTAATTATTTAGATGGGAGAGACAAAAATTCTTTAGAATTTCAAAAGAGCATTGGAGAGTTACATCGCGCGCTTGCAAATGCAGCTATAACAACACAGGAACGAGGCGGAATAAGAATGCCTATTTCATTTACAGAAATCGCACTTACTAATCCGCAAACAAATACTGAAGCAACTTATCGTGTGTGCAATTATAAAGTTCAACGGACAGGATCAAAAGTTAAAACTGAAATAATGAATATTCAAAAAACGACAACCCATTTTTCTTTTATACAAGATAACTATGATATTGACGAATTACAACGTCATGGAGATTTCTTTAACCTAAGTGATGAAAGAAAATTGCAGTGTTTGGCAAACTATCGCATGATTTGTCCATATATATCAGAAAGCATTTTATCCTCAGAAACAACGGCGAAAATACTTGGTGAGTTTGGGTTTGTTAATGACAATATAAAGATCAGTAGAGGTATCGTTGAAATACTATATTTGCTGAGGTGTTCACTCATGCATGGAGAATTATCTCCTGATCGTAATGCGAGTGAAGTATTTAAATATGCATATGAAATACTTGTAGCCGTATTGAAAAAATTAGCATGAAAAAATGGCCCACTATATAACATCAAATCTAATTGATCAGGCAAAACATTTAGTTCTTGATGACAATAGGCATTATGCTTTACGGCATATTCTGGTTATAAGTAGTAAAATAGCATAAAGCTTAATAAAATCCCGAGTTTAAAAAAACTGCTGATCCGCAGCGGTTTTCGTGCGTTTATGGGATCATTTTACATATACTGGGTGGGACTTTTGGTATAAATGATAGGCACCCAACCACCTTTTACTCCAAAATATTACCTTCATCTGTAAGCGGATTGGGGTATTCCTCCCACAAACTTGGAAGGGCTCCAAGCGCAGCAGTAACTACTGTAACAAGAAAATCAACGTCCTCACGGCTATATATAGGTTTTTTCCCAACATGATGAAAGGGGTTAGCCATAGAGTTTAAATCTTTTAAACTTATTAGCCATACCATAAGTCGCTTTTCATCGGGAGTATACTTATCTGGGATTTTCCAATCGTCCTTAAACTCGTTAGTGATACCTTTACCGATCTTTAGCGCTGCTTGATACCAAGCATCCGAGGTATTTTCATTCGGGAACCACAGATCCTGCCAGGTAAGAATTGCAAATTGTACTGCTTTACGAAGACAACGACCTGCCTCATGAGTTTGATTTATTCTGATCTTATCTAGGGATTCAAATAACCCCTCACATGCAGTATTCCAACACTCTTTTGTGAGCCCATTATCTGATTTTAATCCTTTAGGCAGTATAGTTTTAACCGGAATTAATTTTGTCTCAGGGTAACCCCATATCTTCAGGAATTTCAGCCATTTACTTGCATCAATATCAATCCCATCCGAATAATGGCTAGAATACATTTCCAAATCACCGTCGATCTTAGCGAGCATTGAAAGACCAATGCGTAACCTTACATACCTGTCTTGTGTATTCTCAGCTTCTTTCGTTAACAAATGAATCCACTTGTGATCAATTTGAAACTCAAGCTGATTTTGATTATGGATAGGGCTAAATCCAGTTTGAATATAGCATGAATCTTGTTTCACACTAGCAGCAATCCCGATTATTTTAGACGTGCTTAAATATGAATAGTGAACTCCTATGCTTTCGAAGTTTTCAAACTGTAGAGTTAATATAGGATTCAATGCTGATCCTGAGGCGTAAACATCTCTAAGTTTTGCATGAATAATGACCTTCGATGTGTCCCCATTTTTATGGAAATCCCACTTAGTCACTAAAAACACCATCCTTCACTGAAAACCCAAAAGTAAGGATCTTCCTTGTCCTTTGTCATTTTAACCCCCTGTGCCCTTCTCCCCATTGATGTTAAGCCTAGCCTAATTATAAAGATTATTATTACAAATGTTAGCATACTTTTGCGTTAATTGTTATTTTTAAACTAAAATGCTCACATTATCTATATTATGGTAAAATATGTATCAAAGGCATTGCGGTTTACGGAGGCAAACATGAATAAACATTTATACAAACCACTTATTTGGGCCCTGTTGTTTTGCATAATATTTTCTGTACCTACCCTTGCAACCCCCACCGTTACCCTTGATGGAAAGCAGATGTCATTTGATGTTCCAGCGATAATCGAAAATAACACTACCCTTGTACCCCTTCGGGCAATATTCGAGTCGCTAGGAGCTACAGTAGAATGGAATGATCAAACTCAAACTGTAACCGCCATCAAAACAGGAACACAGATAAAACTTACCTTAGGTCAAGCCACCGCATATAAGAACGGTTCCCCTGTTTCCCTAGCCGTTCCGGCTAAAAGCATTAATAACCGAACTATGGTACCACTCCGATTCGTATCTGAAGCCCTCGGCGCTCAAGTTAATTGGGATGGATACACTCAAACTATTACAATACTTTCCGTGCCAACGCCCGGATCCACGATGCCCCCTTCTGGCATTACTACTGTTCACTTCATAGATGTCGGCCAGGCAGACGCTATTTACATAGACCTTCCCGGGAATGATGATATTCTAATCGATGGTGGCAATGTAGCAGATAGCACTACTGTTGTTAACTACCTTAAAGCACATGGAGTTGACACCCTTGAGCTCCTTATAGCTACTCACCCGCACGAAGATCATATAGGTGGCCTACCTTCAGTACTTGAAACTTTCAAGGTAAATGAAATAGTAGACAGCGGCATGACCGCTACCACAAACATCTACAGCCGGTATACAGCTGACGCTAAAGCCGAAGGTTGCACCTGGGTGGCTGATAACAGACAGACCTTTACTTGGGGAAATGTTGCCCTACAGATCCTAACCGGACCTGAAACCTGGCAGGATGTAAATGATTATTCAGTAGTTACCCGGCTAGACTGCGGGAATATAGAGTTCCTCTTCGATGGTGATGCAGAAGCCCCAGCTGAGGCTGCCCTACAAGGAGATATTAGTGCAGAGATTCTTAAGGTGGGTCATCATGGCAGCACATCTTCATCCAGCTATAGCTTCCTTTCACGAGTAATGCCCCAGGTTGCAATCGTATCGGTTGGTACCGGTAATACCTATGGTCACCCGGCTGCAGGAACGCTGACCAAACTACAGGCCACCGGATCAAAGATCTACCGGACGGATCTGAACGGAAACATAGTGGTCACCACTGACGGAAACACATATACAGTAGTTACTGATAAGACCCTACCGGTACCGGCTGTACCAGTTATAACCCCGGCACCGACCACGCCGGCCCAGAGTACTGGTGTTTATGTAGGCAGTATTAAATCTGATAAGTACCATTACCCCAGCTGCAGGTATGCACAAGCCATACTTTCGGGTAATCAGATATGGTTTGCCAGCGAGGCAGAAGCCCTAGCGGCAGGATATGGGCCGTGTGGGGTGTGTAAACCGTAAAGTAATATACACATTTTTATTGTTAATCATTGAACAGTAAGGAGATGAGTGGTTTAATGGAAGAAAAAAGAAATGTCATATCTTTCATGAACATGAAAGGTGGAGTAGGAAAAACTACGGTATGTGTTAATATTGCAGGGACCTTAGCCACTATGAATCAAAAGGTTTTGATTATAGATATGGATCCCCAAATGAATGCTTCACAATACTTACTAAGTCCAAGCCTTTTAGAACAACAGTTAAGATCAAAAAAAACAGTATACGAATTGTTTCGGAAGGATATAGAAGGTGAAATACCCAGTCTCAGTGGTTCCGAATTACCTGAAGAAACAATAGGCAATGAAAGAGAGCTAATATTTAATGTTAGAAATAATTTGGATATACTATGTGGCAATCTAAGCATGACAAAAGTTACTAGTGATACTAATGGCACTTTAACCGACTATTTACAGTTCTTCATACAAAGCAATGAACTTCAAAAAGAATACGATTTTATTTTCATAGATTGTCCTCCAACTAGTTCAATATATACCACATCTTCACTTAAAGCTTCAAATTTTTATATATTAGTAATTAAACCGGACTTCTTATCAACTATTGGACTCGACCTATTTGAAAGTATTATTAATACATATAACTTACGTAGAACCAGTCAAAATAAGGTCCATCCATTAGGAGTAGTAATAAATTTATTTCAGCGTAGTAATGATTACCATAATCAGAAAATACAGACCATTAAAGATAATAACAAGTTTACTACAGTATTCGAAACTGTAATTGCTAATAAAATCCCTATAGCAACAAGTAGCGAAGACCAAAAACTTATGTATGAAACTAGGGGATGTAAAAAAACTGTCGAACGCTTAACGAAAGAATTCTTAAAAATTTATAACGCGAAGGTGGGATAAAATATGTTAGATGATAAGACACTTGACTTGGTAAATAAATACTTAAAGATTAAACCTACTTTACAAAAAAAAGAGGATGATTTTAAAGATCGATCCCGTTTGCAGCAATTACTTGCAACAAGCATTTTAAATGACATTATTCTATCCAAAAACCTATTCAAGCGTAATGCCATCATAGCTGAATTTCTTGCCTCTTATTTTGATTTGTTATTGAGCAAATCTGCTTTAAATTCGAGAACCACTATATGCGGCAGAATTACCAGACACATAATGGGAATTGAAGATGAAGATCAGTTGATATCGTTATTAAATGTACTCTATAAAATCCTAATAAAAATTTCTAATGGAGATGATTTATTAAAAAAGGACACCCAAGATGTCATTCGGGGGATAAAGTTATAATATGGACTACATTTCAAATCATAAGCAAACGATTATTCACAATACTATCAGCACTATGAATTCGCTTAAACAAATATATATTGATATCAATGCTTTAAAAAATAGATCATTTTATAAAGAAATAACTAAATACTATTCTGCAATTGCCATTATTATTAATACACTCAAAGCGAACGAATACAGCGAACCAAGAAGAACTTTGCTTGATAATATTTTATTGAATTTCTGTTCATTAATTCACTGTATTGTTTTGAGAGATATAAAGTTGATAAATTTCATTTTCAGAAATATTATTGAAAGCATAATTAGATATTTAACCAATGAACTTACATCCCGTGATTTAGATTTACTCTTTAAAAGTTTAACAACATTTCCTTCCGACGGTTTTACCGGTCCAAATTTGATTCAAAAATATGGAGGACAACTAAAAGACATTTATACTAGAAACTGCCTATACGTTCATACTGATACCTCTAAAATACCAACTAATCTCGTTAACTTATCTGATTATAAAAATTATGATAGTGATAATGAAATATCTGTCTTATTAAACGATTTTAAGATACTTAATCTAGCTATTATTAGTTTGTATAAGATATTCTATAAGAATTTATACAGTGATACTCCGATTAACCAAAAATCATATATAGATGAACTAACGCCCTTAGACTATCGCGTAGAATATCAAAGCTTTTTACATGATTCTATCCAGCCTAGACTTTAGAAAAATTCTTTTGAGATTTTCGGAACATTTGTTCCTGTTCGTCTTTCCTTTCTGATACTATATAAACATATCCGTTTCAAATCTCCTATTAATTCAATAACGTTAAAGGAGTGGTACCATGCCTACCGCCGCTATTTATTGTCGCCAATCGTTCTACAAAGAAGACTCCTGCTCCATTGACATGCAAATTGAACGTTCCAAAGCTTTTTGCATTAGCCAGGGATGGGATTACATAGTTTACGATATAGATAAAGGCTATTCTGGGAAGGACACTGACCGGCCAGGGTTCCGGCAAATGATGAAAGATATCACAGCGGGCAATATCAATTATGTAGTGGTCTATAAACTGGATCGTATCTCTCGTAATCTTAAGGATTTCTTCGGCCTCATGGAAGAGTTTAAATCTCGAGAAGTTGGGTTCCGGTCCTTGACAGAGAACTTCGATACTACAACACCAATGGGTCGGGCCATGTTGGCTATAATTGCAGTCTTTGCCCAGCTGGAAAGAGAAACTACAGCTGAACGTGTACGTGATAATATGCTAGACCGTTTCCGCTTAGGGATATGGAATGGTGGGCCTATCCCCTTTGGGTTCCTTGGGGACAAGACTACCATATTGGTTAATGGTAAAGAAAAAGCTGTTTCCGTCCTAGTCCAGGATGAAACTGAAGCTGAATATATTAAGCAATTCTATGGGTGGTACCTGGAACCCCAGGGCTCATACCTTTCGAATACTAAAAAAGCTAATGGGCTTGGAATACCAACGAAATCGGGAAAAGCCTGGAACCCTAATCAGATGCAGCGGATTATGAAAAACCCACTATATTGCGTTGCTGACCAGGCTGCCTATGAGTATTTCTCTACCCTGGGTATAGAAATGGCCTGCGATCAATCAGACTTTGACGGTGTCCATGGTCTTATGTGGTACAACAGAAGAAAACCCCATAAAAAAACGACTAGGCTCAAAGATCAATCTGAATGGGTAGTAGCCGTTGGTGGTCATCCCGGAATTATCCCGGGAAAACTATTTGTTAAGGCTCAGAAAAAGATTGTAGCTACTACATTTGCCCCGGCTAGGACGGGTACCGGGAGTAAGGGTCTCTTAGCATCGTTGATTAAATGTGGCAAATGCGGTAAGGCTATGGTTTATGCGGACTATAACCATGGTACATGGCAGTACTATAAGTGTCGCTCCAAAGAGCAGCAGGGCTCCTGTGTCTGCTCCGGGCAAACCGTTAAAGGTAATGAGCTGGACCAGGCAGTAGTTACTGCTATTAAACAGATCTGTGCTGACAGGGCTTTCCTTGAAGACATTGCCCGACAGGCAATTAAAAACACTGCAGATAATACTAAACCATTACTCGAGGATAAACATCACCTCAGTGGCAAGCTGGATGCCCTCTCCGCTGAACAAAAAGAGCTTGTCCGGGCCCTAGGTAAGAAAACCATGCCAGTAGAGCTTATAGAGGAACGTATACAGGAAATAGAAAGAGAAAAGGCACCCATACTTAAGCAAATGGAAGAAATAGATTCTAAGCTGGATACTCAGGACTGGCAAAAGATTGATATGGAAATGGTCTTTGGTAACCTACTCCGGTTCAATGAAGTTTTTGATGAAATGGAATTTGAGGAAAAGAGGATTTTTCTTCGTAGTATCGTAAAAGAGATAATATACGATAAGGGTAAAATAAAATTACTTTTATATTTCCTACCGGAAATAACATCCGTTAATCCGTCCGGGAGTAATAACAATTCTGGTACTTCTATTATGAATCCCTGCCTCTGCGGCAACTTCGGTTCAGATATAGAGTGCCGCTGTACTCCCCTGCAGATACATAAATATATGGGTAGAATATCAGGCCCCCTGCTGGATAGGATGGATTTACATGTAGAAGTACCACGAA
>Ga0074193_1000989_pt1 | contig 39863 bp, 27 predicted proteins | sample EPASupsiteHSE605_FD_64523 | JGI IMG/M metagenome (GOLD analysis project Ga0074193, IMG submission 64523) | Bioremediated contaminated groundwater from EPA Superfund site, New Mexico - Sample HSE6-05 | ecosystem: Environmental > Aquatic > Deep subsurface > Groundwater > Contaminated ...
TCAAAAAGCTGATATAAATGTAAAAGATGAAGATGATTTGACTCCTCTTCATTTAGCTGCTCGAAATGGTCATCTTAGTGTTGTTGAATATCTAGTTAATCAAAATGCTGATATAAATACAAAAAATCTAGATTATTGGACTTCTCTTCATTTTGCTGCTAAAAATGGTCTTCTTAGTGTTGTTGAATATCTAATTAATCAAAAAGCTGATATAAATGCAAAAAATATAGATGATTGTACTCCTCTTCATTATGCTGCTGAAAATGGTCATCTTAGTGTTGTTGAATATCTAGTTATTCATAAAGCTGATTTAAATGCAAGAACTAAAGATCTTTGGACTCCTCTTCATTCTGCTGCTGAAAAGGGTCATTTTAGTATTGTTGAATGTCTTATTCAGCATGGAGCTGATGTAAAAGCATGTAGCTCAAAAGGTGATACTCCTCTTCATTTATCAAAAACATTAATCTTTGAATTTCTTAATAAAATTCAGATAAGAAATGACAAAATTTTCTATGCATGCAAAGTGGGAGATCTTCAAACAATTATTGACAGTCTTCAAGCAAACTTTTGCATTAACACAAAGTATGATGGCAATTTCCTGTTGAACATTGCAGCAAAATATGGTCATCTTAGTGATGTTGAATATCTAGTTAATCAAAAAGCTGATATAAATGTAAAAGATGAAGATGATTTGACTCCTCTTCATTATGCTGCTTATAATGGTCATCTTAGTGTTGTTGAATATCTAGTTAATCAAAAAGCTGATATAAATGCAATTGGTTATAATATTGAGTTTTTATATTTAATAATACTCCTCTTCATTATTCTGCAAAAAATGGTCATCTTAGTGATGTTGAATATCTAGTTAATCAAAAAGCTGATATAAATGCAAAAAATAAATATAATTGTACTCCTCTTCATTATGCTGCTCAACAAGGACATCTTAGTGTTGTTGAATATCTAGCTAATCAAAAAGCTGATATAAATGCAAAAGATAAAGATCTTGGGACTCCTCTTCATTCTGCTGCTATTAATGGTCATCTTAGTGTTGTTGAATATCTAGTTAATCAAAAAGTTGATATAAATGCAAAAGATAAAGATCGTTGTACTCCTCTTCATTATGCTGCTCAAAAAGGACATCTTAGTGTTGTTGAATATCTAGTTAATCAAAAAGCTGATATAAATGCTCAGAATCAAGATGGAAAAACACCTATGACATTAGCAAGAAGAAGATTAAATGTTAATGAATTCATAAAAAGTAGAGGAGGGATTGTGTTGAATCAAGAAGAAGAAGATATTATATCATACAGTGATGACTTGGATGATGATCGTTCTGAAATTTACGCTATTTGGGAGAAAATTCGTTTTGATGCTTATGACTGGTATTAAATGGATAAATTGATAATAAACACCACAGTTTTCTTCTCAAATTGATTGTAGAGTTTATTCAACCATTTCTTTGATGGTTTCCAGTTGGTTTGTTCTTTGGATTTCTGTTTGTGTTTTTGCTGGTCTCGGGACCCTCTCTGCTTTGGTAGTAGGTTGGAAAATGCTGTATTATATTGATCCATGGTGGGATTGGTCACTTGGAGATGCACAAGCAATTCATAATGCGACTTACTATTTTACTCTTTCTCCTATTGTTGCTTTTCTTGGCTGTGGTGCCATATGGTTCTTTTTTGGTGAAGGAAAGTCAGGCGTTTTTGCTACAATGGCAAGAACCATTCTTTTTGTTGTCCTTGGGGTTCAATTTTACTTTTCTACTCGATTAGCAGCTACAGCAACATACAGAGGCATGGAAAATGCGCAAAAGAACTATTCTAAGAGATTATTTGTTTGGACATTATCTCAGATTCAGCAAGAAATCAATTATTACTCAAATAAGACAAAGGACATGACATTGGAGGCTGGAATTGAATGGAAAAAGGAATATGATAACTCAAAAGAGAACTATTACTATGCTTTCCCTGGAAGAATTATGATCATATACATGGTGCAAGTTATTGCAATGCTTGGAACAGTTTTCTATTTTTCGCACCTTATGTGCTTGAAATAAAAAGGTTTCTTTTATTTTGTATTAAAACTCGTATAAATTGATCGGATTTGAATATGGTGAATAAAACATTTTTATTACAAATTACATTGAGTTTCTTCTTAATTTGGGGCGTCTTTTTTCCCACAAAGTTGGACAATCAAATGATAAGAAAACTGTAGTCGCAATCGCCAATTCGGTTTCGGATAAGACTTTAAATGTGGGCTTTGGGTTGCTTTTAGGGCCAATAATATTATTCATAGATTTGTTTCGAGTTATTTTGGAGGTTGGTTTCTTGGTGGCAACTTGTTGTTTGGTAAGGGACTGAAATTCTTTGGTATCTTTTAGTAATTCAAGTTTCAATCCAAGTGACTTTTCCCTTGATGTTTGTTGAGCTGGTTTGTTAACATTTTCTTTATCATTTTGGGATAAAGTAGCTGCTAATGGTATAGTGGTAATCTTTGTTGTTGGTGCTGTTTTTTGAATGAGTTTCTGAAGAAGCTCTTCTTCATCTTCTTCTTTTGGTGGGAGGTTCTTTGGGGCAATAATCTCTGGTTCTCCAAAAGTAGTTTTTCTGGGTTTAGTTGGCCGTTTTAATGGTTTCTTTCTGGTATTCTTTGAAGAATCTTGTGTTTCTGCTGGATGCTCTTCGATGATTGTTGTAACTGTATCTACTTGAGGTTCTTCAATAGTTTCATCATTAATTGGCTTCTTTTGATCATTGTTAACAAGAACAGTATTCTGAGAATTTAGAGATTTTCTAGATATTGTCCTTTTCTGCTTGTTTTGAGCTACTTTTGCTCCTTTTATCATTCCATTTGAATCAACATCAACAAAAACTGTTGACTTATTTGTGCTTTCATTTGTATCATTTGATTCAGATGGATTTGAGTTAGTTTGGGACGGATGTGAACTATTTATTGGATCAAAAATGATCGATGGGGGTCTATTGAGCCTTGATGTGGACTTCTTATTCTCATTAACTTTTTGATTATCTAGTTGATTTGAGGCAGAATGTTCTTCTTTAGCCATGCTCGGATCAGGATTAACAGACTTTTTGGAAGAATTTGACCGTGATAATTTGCTGTTACTTCTCTTTAATGCCTCTCTGATTGGTACATATTGTTCCAGTATTGATGATGTTGGTGTACCTTTGGAAAGCTTATTATTTGTCCTTTCAAATTCTTCCTCTTCAATATACTCGGAGTATTCTTCTTCTTCCTTTGACTGATTATTGTTTGATGTTCCTGGTGTATCTTGTGTTAGATTTGAAAAGTTAACATCAGTTAATGAGTTAATGTTACTTTTAGAAAGGACAGATGATAAATTGGAGGAGTGAGATGATAGTATTGATCCAGTGCTATTGTTTTTAGAGAGTTTTGTTAATGAATCAACATTGTGTTTTCTTTTTCTTTTTATCTTTTTTGGATACCCAGCTTTTTGCTCTCCAACAACTTCAAGATTAGATTGAGAATTTTGCTTACTCTTTCGATGCTTTTTGGTTCCCTTTGTTGTTTTTGGTCCTGTGTCTTCAATAACAACATTATCCAATTCTTGGTTTGCTATTGTGGTAATACTGTCTATAGGATTCGATTTTTCTCTATCATTTTCAATTATTTTATCATCTTTCTTTTTTTCGGCCATAAAACTGTTTTTATCAGGTTTTTGTAGGCCTTGAGCCTTGGAACCATTAAATTTCTCAGTACTTTTGCCCTTCTGAAGAGTATCCGTTTTATTGGATTGAATCATGTTAATAGAACTGCTTGACTTCTTATTATCAATATTAATAGTATCTGTTGTTTGGGAACTATTTTTAGGGATCTCATTAGTACTGACTGGTTTATTCTGAACTGGGGGCAAACTGTTCATCGGCTGGTCATGATCAATGTCTTCTTCTTCATAAATATCTTCCTCCTCTTTAATATTTGAAGTATCTTGTTCTTTAGCTTCTTCTTCCTCCTCAATTAATGTGAGAACAGACTCTGGAGATTCTGTTTCCGGTTTGAAAAACTTCCAAGCTTGTAATGATCTTTGATGATATGAAACAAAATTGATTGTAGGTTGCCATCTAGGAATATCTATAAATGAGTCACCATATATTAATCCTGCATTGGATAATAGGCCTTTTAAGTTTCTGAAATCGTTTCTTTGTAGTTGTTCTTGGATTACTGATTGGACCCTTGGAAGATTTCCTGTTCTTGGGGAAGATGACGTGCTATTTGTATCTTCACTTGATGTTTCATGAGGAGATAATTCGGGGGAAATATTTTCACTTATATTAGTGTCTGAAAATGGATCAATATCAAAATTGGATTCTGAGATAACAGGTAAAAAATTGGGATTAAAGCTAAGCTTATTAGATAGTTCAGATAATGCAATCATAGGTCGAGGTGAAAGTGGTCTCTTATTCGACAAATCAACAGGATTTCGAGATTTTAAAATAGAAAAAGGATCATTTGAGAATGTGTCATCTTTTTTCATTGAATTAAGTAATTCATCCATTGGATTCCATGCAGATGCAGAAGTCGAAGGATCTGTTTTATTATGATTTAATTGCTTATCAAGTTCTTCTTTGGAGAGTACCGGGGCATTATTAAGCAAATCCATAAGAGGATTGTCCGCTGTGCCAAGCATATCAGAGTATGCTTTTAATGAAGGTGAAGTATCTAATAGCTTATTAATTATATCATCTTTTGCTCCAAACAAATTAAACCCACCTGAGCCATTATTCCTGGCAAAAGAAACAGGGTTATCAAAAGATGTAGAATTTGAAGAATTATTCTTTTGTGGTTGGAATTGGGAAAACGGGTCTTGAATAATCGAATGATAATCTGATGGAACATATGGAACATAATCTGAATCATCACTTTCTTGTGCAGGTCTTCTGCTTTTTTCTAAAACTTGCTCAATTAAACTTCGAGATGGATTTTCATTACTTTCATCTATAGTTTCCTCTTCATCTGGTTGATCAACTGAAGTAATATTAATTACTCTTGGGGACTCTTCAACACTATTAACCATGAATGATACACCTTCCCAGTGCATGAATGATGTCTTTTGTATGTTGAGATCAGATTCTTGTTCTTTAATTACATTGGTAAATTGATCAATATATTTGGTTTTTTTATGATCGAAAAACCTTTTTTGATTGGCTCCCACTGAATAGCCTCCTGGTGTCAAAGTTATAATGGGAAGAGCAACTTTATCTTGGGCTCTGACAAAAATTTTTTTGTTTCTCTTCTTTCCATGTTTCATTTCATTCAATGCTCTTTGAAATATAAAGCCGGGAGTTAAGTCTACTTCATTGTTATTGGGCTTTTTCCCTAGCTTACATAAAATATCTGCAGTTAATTCATTAATAGTGATCTTTCTTCCATCATTCATCTCAAGTACAATGAAATGATGTGCTTTTTTGCGTTCTTTTTTGTTTCCTAAAGGTTTAATACCATATATCTCTGAAGAATCCGCAGTTCTTCCAGACTCCCTTGCCTCATTATGTGGTGAATGAAAGGTGGATGACTTATTTGTATTGGTTTTTGGTCTATTTTGCAGTGATTCTTTAGGTAAATGTGTTACATTGATTGAGAGAAACAAATCGTAAAACATTTCTGGGGAAATTTCTTTGGTTTGGATCCTTTTAATTGATTTGATTGATTTTGTGGAAAAAGCTTGGGCAATATATGGATCATTCTCAATCATTTTAAATAGTTTTTCTTGGTTCTTTTTCATTGCGTCATCATATGGTTGATTATCGCTTTTTATTAAGTCGCTCAAAGGTATTTGGTTTTCAAACTCAATTTCATCTTCCTGATTATTTGACACTTGTATTTTTGGCCATCCATTTTCAAAAACCAATTCCATTGTTGGCCTCTCCTCTTTTGGTACAGTATGCACATATATTGGTTTGTTTTGTAAACTTTGAGTTGATGAATGAATAATACTAGATATACTATTTAATTCATTATCTGATTCTGAACTTTGGCCCTTTAACATAATATTATGCTTAGATTGAGAAAAACCCATATCATAAATGCTTTCCTCTTCTTCTTCTTCTTCAACACTATACCCAATAATGCTTGGTTTAGATGTTTGAATTAATTTTTCACTAATAGGAGAAGGAGGAGGAGTTGGTTCTATTCGTGAAAAAGAAGGCCATTCTTGGAGTCTAATCATTTTATCAATAGCTAATAAAATATAAATTTTGTCGGCACAAAAAATAGCTATGGTATGATTTGTTACATGCTCAGGAATATCACAATTATACTGTATTGTTCCGGTTTTTCCATCAACAATACACATCTTTTGTCCGCTATCAATTGAAAAGGCTAATCCATCAAGTTTCTCTTCATTAAGAATCTCAAATCCGCCTCGAATATTGAGTAAATCCCTACATGATATCATATTTTTAAATGATAAATCATGCATTTTCAAAGAGTATGATATTTGTATCTTATGATGAGAATGAAGATCAATATGATATGCGCTTGCTTTACCGTTATCAAAACCTACAATGATTATCGTTTCTGTGGCAAAAACAAATACTTGAGCTTCATCTTTTTCATCGAAATGGAGAGAATAAATAATTTCTAAGTCAGTTTCCGTGGCTTGAAATAAATGAATTTGTCTCTTTTCAATCCCTACCATATAATGTTGCATTGGAAGCATTTCCAATTGAATCAATCCAGTTTTGGTAATTCTCCATGTTTCAATTGCATTTGTACATAATGAACAGTGTAAACGGATGCCTCCCCTTGAAGAAGTCGTAAGTAAGAGATTTTCAACCAGCAAATTCTGTTGACAAGACCTATGTTTTGCTGTGAGGACTCCTTCACCGATGCACATTGTCAAAATCCCACTGATTAAATCAGGGTCATCCATTTCAAACAATGAATTTGATTTCATATCTAGTACTTTGATTTCACCTGATGCATAGGCAATAAATATCAGTTCATTTTGAATTATCATTTGAACTGGATTAGAAACAATTGAGTGAGATTCGCCAGTATTCTTAAGCGGCATTCTGTCAAGATCATACACAATACTATCATGAAAACCGAATACAAATTTATGAAGAACATTGTTCTTGCAAAGGGTATAAAATGAGCCTCTTCTATCAACTTTCAAAAAAAGAACAACATCACTACAAATAAAAAGTCTTTTGGGAGCATATAATGCTTCATATTTGGCAATAACCATTCCCTCGCTTTTAAAAACCCATTCTCTTTTCATACTTTCATCAAAAGAATAAGCTAAACCAAACCCTAAAACAGCTTCAACATTTTTTCGATCTAATGGAGTTGATTTATCAACATCTGTTTGGCCTATCAATGATCCTGTAGTTAAATCATACCTTTGGATAATTCTATTATGAGAAAATGTGAATATAGATTCATCATCAATCTCAATTAAGATTGGTCCCAAACAAGAGGCATCTATACTTTGAATTCCAACTGAGCTCTTTGTTTGAATCCTCCATGCTTTAATTGTCCCATCAGCTGAACTTGTGTATAATGCAAGGTGCTTTTTCGAATAACGAATTCTGGAAATATTTTTAGCTTGTCCTGTATTGAATTGATGAATAATACTACCGTCATTAATAGAGAACACATATATTTCTTTCCCAGATGCCCCAAATAAAACTTTATTATCTTCATCAAGTACCAAATGCTCCATCCATTGTCCGCTATCATGATTTGACCATTTTGGTTCCCATTCAGCCATTGTTCCCGCAATAGATGTATGAATTTTGATACATAGCGCTCTAATCCATCCAAAATTTCCTGAAACATATAAAGTTTGGTATTTTTGGGACCAAATCATTGATAAAATAATAACTTTCGTGTCTAATGACAAAGATTGAACACAATTCAACATTTCATCAAATACAATCAACTCTCTCCTGTTTTTCACAAACACAAAGAGAGCCTTGCTATGTAAAAGTGGGCTCTGAATTGGGTGAATATATGATATTCCCTCATGATTCAAAAAATCTTTCTCACGAATTAGGAAATTCCTTCCATAATCGAAAAGCCGAATCTTTACTCCATCGAACGTTAATAAGTATTCAGTATTCTCAAAACAACTTGTACACCATAATTTAACATTATATGGGTGATAGAAATCGTGTGAATGAACAAAGAATGAATCCATAAAAATTTTGCACTCTAACGTTGTTATTCGAAATTTTAGTCTGCAAATATGGTAGATCCTCCTGTTTGGGCTACAATATTCCTTAGAATTGGCTCAACTTTAGATCCTGAACTTGGTGAATAGCAGACAATATTGACTTCAAGCCCTGAGTCGATAATAAGTTGAGCACATTTCTTGATTGCCTCAGCAATGCTTTGATGACTATTCTTAAATACTCCTCCTCCCAATAGTGTGAGATAAAGTTTGTTCGATCCTAGTCTATCTGGACACAACAAATAGTTTTCCCAAGCTGATAATATGGCACATCGATATTGTGCTTCAAGTAAATTTGATGCTATGTATCTGGTAAATGGTGTATCGATGACAGAATAACTGAAATCAAAAGCCGCAGCATATACATGGTGTATGATTCTATTGGTATCAGGTACGAGTACCAATGTTTGTTTTTCGCCTCGAGACATAACCAATTGATTATTCCTATGCACGGCAACATTATAATTGGATAAATTATCCCAATCAAATCTCAATGATTCAAGGATCGCCAAATCTTTTTCTCCTATTTGTGCATATCCATGCAATACTTTTATTGGGGTACTACTCAGAAGATTGATTTCATTCTCGATTTGCCCAATACCATTTCCAACAGGAAGAAAATAATTTCGGTATAGAGCGCTTTGGGGAGCAGCAAGCGCGCAATATGGACCTTGGGTGTAATCAAATGCATAATTCGTTATTCCTTTTCTTGCTGTCTCCATTGAACTAGTGAACTCAAGGGCGTTGAAATTTGATGCCGCTAAATATGTGGCTCCATCATTTTCTGGTAAAGATTGGGAAAGAAGAACATCTATCAAGTCCTTTCTTTGCTTAACATTTTCTGTTCCAATAATTATATTCAGTTTTCCTCCTCCTCTTTTAGTAAAATTAAAAGAAGAAACATTCCTAATAGAGAAATTTCCGGTATTAAACTGTCTTCCATTTGCTTCTGACCTCATAATCACATTATCACCAATTGTTTTACAATTAATATACTTATAAACATTCTCAACACTTTCCCTAAACCCAAAAATATTTAAAAACCAATTATCTGGATATCTTTTATCATTCCTTAATGAATTTATCATCATTGTAAGATTAGACATATGCGAAAATGTAATACAATGATATCACATTCCTTGTTTAAGCTTTGATTGAGCAATAAGCATCTTAGTTTGTTTGATTTTTTGAAGAAGTTTCTCTTCTTCTGCTTTAAATTCATTATCATGATCTTTTTGGGCTGTGATTGCATTGTTCTCCCTATTATGAAACTTCTTCACAGCTCTTTCAAGTGCCAGTTTTCTCATGCTCAGTTCTTTTTCTTTCTTTAGATTTTCTGCTAATAGCTTAGCTAATTCTTTCCTTGGTTCTTGTATTTTCTCCCATCCACTCGAAATTGTGCCATTATATACTGAAGACCCTTCTAATGATCCACTCCATGCTCTGAGAATTGAAGAATACATTGATTCTTGGGTTGCAGAAAGTTTGTCATTATATGGATTGTTCGCAATGCTTTGCGTTTTTTGTTGCTGGGATGACTCCTTCTTTAATAAGTCAAGCTCTTTCTTTGATTCAGAGAGAGTATTTTGTAAAAACTGCTTCTCATTAAGCCAATCAGCTTTTTGTTTGTTGTTCTCTTGTTCGCTTTTCTGTTCAAAATCTTTTTGATTGGAATATATTGTTAAATTGTATGATTTTTTCCGAATTGCATTTATGGATTCTTCGGCCTTTAAAAGTTCTTCCTGTTTGGAGGCAATAGCATGAGAAAGATCTTGAGCCTGAATGTGCTCAACAGAATGCAGACGACCCTCTATTTGATTCATAAGATTAACGGTATCACTTCTAATTGAAGATAATTGTACCATTTCTCGGTTCATTTCGTTAAGTTGTTCAGATAAAAACCTCTTCTCTGCATCATATGAAGATGAGAGAGCAGAATAATAGTCATTTTGGTTCGCACCTTTCTTATACAGCTGATAGAGACCATAGTTATCTTGCAAAACCTTCTCATATTGATTCATTAAATCACTAATTCTAGTATTTGCCTTATCAATTAATCCCTTTTTTTGATTCAATGTTGAAATTCTTCCATTTATTGTTACGTTATGCGCCGGGAGTAGATCATTACCTGAATTATCAGCAGGAGGCATTAATGGTGGTGCAGATTCTAAAGAGTTAATAACAGAAATATGCAAATTCTTTTCATTTCTTAGAGATAAGTACTCTTTTCGGGCGGAGTTCACCTTTTGTTGGATGAGAAAGATATCCTTGGTCAATGTATCGTTATTCTCAAGGACTGTCTTTAATGAAGACTCTTCGTTATTCATTTATATGTAAAGGACGATACAATATTTATTAGTACTCACCTGATGAGTCTCCCTCATCAGACTCATCTATTTCTCCTGTCTCTAGGTCTCCATACTTTCCAGCATTGTAGTCATCACCCATAGCGTCTTCATCATTGCTCTCATGTTTGTCACTATCAGAGTCTTTGGTAGCCCCATCTTTCTCATTGTCATCATGTATTTCATTCTCTTCATCATCAGGATGGGGTATAGAAGACACTGTGTAATCGAATTTAACGGATTTATCTTCATCTTCATCAGCTATAGCTTTGCTTTGCTTTGATTTCATGCCAATTTTCTCATTTTTCTTAACAATGCACTCAGGAAACCCATAACCTGGTGCAATTGACAATAAATGATTTACCAAATGTGATCTATATGGAGATAAAACCTTCTCTTGGGTATTTAACACAACAGTCCGAAAATGGTACTTGGAAGAACGGAACTTTTCCAAAAATTTATGATCGCATATTCCTGAGTTTCTAGATATTGCAGGCAAACGAATAAGATCAATATGTCTATTTGGGTAGCGCATTTCCTCATTGGATTGATTTGTTTCAGGAACAACTGGTCCCTCCTCTTCTGCGTAACTCATTTTTACAAACGGTTAGTTTACGGCCGATTAATTCGGTTAATTGGACCAACTCAGGTTCGACAAAAAACATGTGTGAAGAGCTAATTTCGCTATTTCAGTCAGTTCTTGATGAGAAAAATGCGGATATAAAAAGCACATCAGATTTGATTATCGATATGTGCCAAAATGTCTCTGTATTTGATCCCCTTATTCAAGTTTTCGGTTCAACTGAAAGAGAAGGAATCCGAACTGAGGCTGCAATTGCTTTAAAACGATTCTTTGCCATTCATTGGGATGATATATCTCAATCATCTGAAAAAGAGAACATGAAACCAATTATATTAAATTTATTGAAATCTGAAAAGTCAATATCAACACGTCATGCTTTGTTGGATTCTTTAGTCCCTGTTTTTAGGTCTGAACTTTCTGCATGGCCTGAATTCAATGAATTTTTAGAGTCCGTTTCTGATGATATTGAGTACTATTTTTCTATTCTTGGTGTATGTTTTGTTTATTTACCAATCGAAGCAATAGGTTTGGTTTTTGATTCTATATGCCATCAATTTGAAATTGCATTTAATTCCGGTGACTCAAATGCTATATATGCAGGATCTTATCTATTTTCTATAATGTTTAGCGTATTATCTGCAGAAGCAAGTGTTCTAGATTCTTTAATGCATTCTATTATTCAAGGATTATTAGCAGCACTTTCTGTTCAAGCCTCTTATGCAAACCACCTTGTTAATGCTCTATCCAATTTGATTGAATCATCAGAAGTTATTAATGATCCTATTCTTGTGGCAACAACTATCATAGAAATAGCTTCAAACACAGACTTTGAAGTTTCCATTAGATGTCTATTAGTGGATCCTCTAATGATTCTGATGAAGAAATTTGCACAAGAGATGGTCATGCTTTTCCCTGAAATTATTCAATTATCCATTGATTTATCCATACAAAGTTACGTTGATGATTGTTTTGCTCAGCAGAATGATTCATTTTATTCTGTTCTTCCCCTTGAAATTATATGCACTTTAATGGAACCAGAAGAGTTTTACCAAGAGTATATTGCAAGGATTTCAATCGAAGAACTGAATCATGTTGGATCTTTTGCATGCGGCCTTTTATCGTTTATTGATCAGATTCCAGAAGTTATAGCATCTCATTTTAAGGAAATTATTGGATATGTAATATCTTGTCTTCAACATGAGCATCATTCAATAATGGAGGCAGGATTGACAATTCTGATGGAATTATCTCAAAGGTTCAGCTCTGCTTTATCTGATGTTGCAAATGATTTCTTCTCTAATCTCTTTGCTGTATTTGATAGTCAAGTTTTTATGAATGATAAACAGTTGACCGATTTAGCACTTTCGCTATTTGTTCAATCTCTCTATTTATTAAGAATTGATCCTGAAAACTTAAACGATATATATTTAAGAATTTGTAATCTAATTCAAATTGTGCCTGAAAACCTTCACTATTTGGCAATATCATTAATAGGTGGTTTTGCCTCAATTGCCCGTGAAAATGTATCACAATATATTGCTGAATTTATACCTCTAACAATGCAAGGTTGCATTTCTGATGATTCATTAATTCAATCTAGGTCATTGGAATCTTTGTCTTTCTTGATTAAATTTGCCCCCAATGAAACATCAGAGTTTCATGACCAAGCCATAAATCATATCATAAGGTGTTGTATTCATGGGGATGATATTCAAGTGTTCTCAAGTTCATTGTTAGCACTGAAAAATGTCTCGGGTTTGAATGTTGATATTTTTGCAAAATATATTAATGATGTGATTTCTCGAGTCCTTCAATTCTTAGCAAAAGATTCTGATGATGAATCATCAAATGATCAGCTTGCATCAGAAGCAGAAGCAAAGAAGCAGGGACTATTAATGATTGCTGAGTATATTGTTAAGGCTCCTCAGGTTCTTGAACAATTCTTTGACCAATTAATATTGGTATCTGTTAGGCTTCTAGATAATTCCGAACCAGAAGTTCGAGGGCCATCTTTGAAAGTTGCTATGAAACTGTTGAAAAATGAAACAGTTGATTCTTCGAAACTGATAGAAAAACTCCAAAAATTGATCATTTCTAAAGACATTGGAGTCGTATCAACAGGTTTCAGTGGACTATCCAAGCTTCTTAAAAAACAAATGATTAAGGATATTCAAAAAGTCAAAGACTTTTTCAACATCGCATGCAACTACTTTAGCAAACAACTTCCTTGTCAAAGAATAAACCCTGCAAGTCTTGCTATTGAAGAGGAAGACGAATTTGAACCAGAATCAGAATCTGGCAATGATTCAAACATTGATTTAAGAGACTCTGTCATCGATTTCTTTGCATGTATCGCTCAATATTATCCCACTGCATTTCATCTTGAAGATTTCTGGAGTATTTGTGACATCATCACAAATGTTTATGACAAGGTTGAATGCATTGGAGTTCTTGTTGAGTATTATGATGGTTCAGGTCAATCAATTCCTTCTGTTTTGAGAGCGTCAATCATAGATACATTTTATGATGGGCTTAAGTATTGTGACTTCAGCCTTCCTCCACATCCAATTGCTGGTGTCAGATGCGTTGTTGAGTCTTCAAGCTCCATTCCTGCAAAAAATCTAACAAAGATTACAAAATACATTGAAATGGTCCTATCATCTGAGTATGAAGGCCAGTTTTACTATTGGCAAACAGTATCTTCTGTAGTATCTCTAACCTTCTCTGTTATAAGAGTTGCAAAATCAAAATTCAATTCCGAAAAATACTTGCCAAAATTGATTGAGCTCTCCCCACATTCACTAGTGCCTGAAGAATCCGAAAACATTATAACATCGCTTATAAACCTTCAGCAAACACACTCAAAGATATTCCAAAAATATTATCAACAAATCCTTCACGTTTTTCAAATAGCAGTCTCAAAGCAAAATGAGATTAAGCTCCCCCAGTCACTCCTATCTGAGCTTGTCTCCAAGAAATAAATTTATATTGTTTTACATTGTAAAATTTTGTAAACTAACCGTTCAGTGATTCCTCAGAACTCAGCCTATGTCCTTTACCAGCTGTGAAGAGCTTCGAGAATATGTCATTGGCGATCAATCAAAAGGGCGCATTAAATTTTCTGTTAAAGTTTTGCATGTTTTAAAGCACTGTTTAGAAAACCCACATCTTGTTCCCAAACTTGGGGTTTCTTGGTGTCCCGATGGTACAAGCTTTGTATGTAATTCTAAAATAATAGGTTCTTTTTTGAATTTACGATCTAATTCTATCAATACTAATTTTCGGGCGCATGGGTTCCAGATTATTGAAACACCAGTAACAGATGTTATTTCTTGGTTTGGAAATCTTCCCGATATTAATAATTGGAAGAGGAGAAAAAATGTTTTGTTCAAATGGACAACTCAAACAACACCTGAGGAGGCCGATAACGTGAGATCTCAAGAGAAAAAGTCTTTGGAATTGTTTGTTATTCCTGGAGTTCAGACTTCAATTGCATCTAATTCGACTCCGAGTATTCCAAAACCAATATCTGCCCCTCTTGGGTTTCTCCCCTCTATTCTCTCAGATCTACTGAAAAATGATACTGGTCAACTTATATCTATTGCTAGCATTGCACATTCTATTAACTATACTGACGATCAAAGAAGGAGTGTTTTAAATGATATAACAAAAGAGTGGATTAAACTATTTGGCACTGAGTGCTTTGCTCCATATTCTGATGTAGTTGATTCTTTTTTATTATATGCCCCAAAGCTCTCGGATGACTATTATTTTAAGCTCAAATCTAATATTATGTACCTTTTAAAGAACCAGCCTATGATGAGTCAAATATCTGATGGGCTATCCTTCCGAGACTATCTTGCTTTATTATTCAGATATGGGCCACATCAAAATGTGGCTGCATCCTTGCTCGAATTTACTGATTTTTCCTCTGTTAATACCTTTAATGACTATTTTATGTCCATACCTGAGAATTGCGAATATAGACCGCACTTCAAAATTTGGTTTAACCCTCTATTAGATCGGAGAAATACTCAACTCCTGTTAAATAGTCAATGTTGTGAGTCTTGGATTGTAAGGCATGCTTCAAACTATGATTCATTTTCTGTTCATGCAAGGATGTATTTGAATGAAAATTATGAAACAGTATCTAGTCACATTAAGTATAATTTTAGTTCCCCTCTTGACAAAAGATTTTCTGTTGAAATGAGGCCAAAAGAGGTGCATTATGCTTCGACAATAGAACAGATTCTTTTTAATTCTCTTGGTCTGAAAGTGGATAATGCTTTGAGATATGATGTTTCCTCAAATTCTGGAGATACAAAACATGTTGATGCTGATGTTATTGCAAATCGTCCTCAGCCACCACCTCATGCAGGGTTTTCTTTGGATTTTTCTACAGATTTTGGAGATTTTTAACTATACACATAGTGAGAGTAAATGTTGTTTTTACTTCTTTGATTCCATTGCGTCAATTAGAGAACTCTCATATTTCTTCCTCAATGATTGCCATTGTGGTTTCATTGATGGTGTAAGAAGGCCATTCTCTATGGTAAACTCCTCTAAATCAATAACTACTGTGGTGATTTTTTCAAACCCTCTCAATGACTGAGCTTTAGCAATCTCATTGAGATTTTTAATAAGGTCTTCTTTAGCAGATTGGCTATTCACTGGATCTGTAATACCTCGTGCACTCCATTCCTTTATCATTGAAGAAGTAGGTATTACAAGAGCAGCTGGGAAATCATGATGAGAATCAGCATAAATATAGATATTCTGAACTCCTTCTGCACGTCCATATAGATCTGTTAATGATGTAATTGACAAATATTCGCCTTGACTAAGCTTGACAAGTTGTTTAGCTCTATCGATGATCTGAACTACTCCACTTGATGTGATCATTCCAATATCACCTGTTGCGAACCATTCTCCATCTACCATGCAATCATTTGTTTGTTTTTCGTCTTTGTAGTAGCCTTTGAATACATGTGGCCCTCTTACTAAAATTTCTCCACACATTGGTGAACCGCGTGGATTATATTGCAACCCCTCAACAGCCCTAAGTTTCACATCTGATGTGATTGATACTGCTCCAGTATCTGATGGTGTTAATGGAGGGATCTCTTGAACAGCTAAACCTGCGGCAACTTCAGTTAAACCATATCCTTGGACAACATTTGGAGTAATCGTAGCTCTTAAGAAATCATATACTTCTGGAAGTATTGGGGCTCCTCCACTTACTATTAAACGAACTCTTCCTCCTAAAACGGAAATAAATGATTTAAATACAACTAAATCTAGTATTTCACTATGTGGTTTCCCGCTTTTTATCGCTTTGAGCTTCATCTTAATTGAGGAGTTGATCAATAGTTGTTTAAGCTTTGGAAGAGCTTGGATTTTTGCCTTCATGGTATCTACAATTCTGTTCCAAACCCTTGGGACACCACAAATAATTGTGGGTTGAAGAGCCTGTAAATCATTTGTTAAATTTTTAACATTTCCACTGTAAAACCCTATAGATGCTCCTTGTGCAATCATAATTAATTCAACTCCCAGCTCATATATGTGGGCTAATGGGAGAAATGAGAGATAAACATCAGTTTTGGTAATAGATGCCCCTAAACAGCCAAGACCAGTTGCCCCGGAAACAATATTTTTATGAGTAAGTAAACAACCCTTTGGATTTCCTGTTGATCCAGAAGTATACATAATGATGGCCAAATCATCTGGGGATGGCTCTTGAAGTGCAAATGCCTTCTCTTTGCCGATCTCCATTATATCATCACATGTAAAAAACCTCACATTCTTATTTTCAGTTTCAGGAATAGAACTATCGATAACTATTACAGTTCTAATATTCTCTAAATTAGGCAAAATAGTCATAAACGACTTAAGCTTTTCTTTGTGTACAACTACGGCTTTACATTCAGAATGAGTGATGATATACTCTGCTGCATTTGGCCCGAGAGAATCGTAAACAGGAACAGACACAAATGAAGAATAATGGCAAGCATAATTGGAAATTTGCCAAAATGGACAATTATGGCTGTAGATTCCTACCTTGTCTCCTGGAGATATACCTAAGAGAACCAATCCCTTGGAAAAAAGTATGACCTTTTCCTCGAAATCATGATAATTCATCCACTTATAGCTTCCAAAGTTGTCTGGACTGATTACTTCTCTTTCACCTAAACAATCTTTATTAGCATACTTAACAGCGCTTGATTTTAATATCTTAGCCGTTGTATCAGCCTCTGGAATACTTCTAAAAGTAGAAATCAGGTCTCCCCCATTTTCTTGATATACTCTACTGTTTCTCAAAATAGGGCTCATATTTGGAATTTCCTCGTCAATATAAACAACTGACTCGCCACGAAGCTGTGATTGGTTGGACCCCATCTCAAACTAAAATGAATCAACTAATCATAGAAAAAGTGGAAATTTATTAGAAATTTGTTATAAAATGTGATTTGTGACAAAAATTCCGATCATGTAAAACCAGCCAACGATTAGAATCATGAAACAAGGGATTGTTGTATTTGGGGAGCAGAGGACCACTGTGTCGAGTTTAAATGTTCCTGATAGGCTTTCTGTATTAGGATTTATATCTTCGGACAAATCCCTTATTTTTGAATCCATGGAGGTTCTTTTAGTTGAACCCGAATCATTTTTGTATCGTTTGGTTCCGTATTTGATTGAGAATGATAGCGATATGGTTTTGTTTTGTGAAAAGGACTATATTATTCGAGCTTTTACTGTTGATGAGAACCAATTTTTGGTTTATTTATGCAGTATTGATAAACCAGTTCTCAAACAAACTCCAACCACAAGGCTAGAGTATCCCGATTTTGCTTTAGTGATGTGAAAAAAATCTCTGTATTCCAATTATTTATTTTGGAGGTGTAGGAAGAACAAATGTCAATCCCATTGCTGCTAAAATACCAGCATTGACTGAAAATGACATGAGTAATCCAGCAAACCTCTTTTGTTCAGCAGTTAATGTCGAGTAATTAGATCCATAAATTATAGATACTGTTCCGAAGTAACCATTTGACAATGCAAATGGAATCATCATGAAAATGGTCCACAATGGTTCTCCAATATTAACATACTTTTGAATTGTCATGATTTCAAGTGGGAAGAATATAAATCTGATCATTGGAGTGACCCATGCCCATTTTTCTGAAGGCCACATTATTTTGGCGGGGAAATATCTTCCAATCCAATCAAAAACGCAAAACATTGTTGTAATGATAACTGGAGTCCAGTTAGACTCATCATTCTTGAGACGAGGAACCATAATGACGTATCCTGGGAACAAAGATAATGTAATCATAAAGTTAGTAAAAACTGCCATCCAAAGTGGATAAATTGCTTTTACAGTAGCTTTCATATCATAAGAGAGCATAGATTGCTCCTTGCCTGATTCCTCATTCTTTGGATTGACACGTGATGCGATTTCTGGGTTTCTAATCTTGAATATAAAGTAGATAAGTGTAGCAAAAATGATTGCGGCAGCAAGATAGAAATATGCAGCAGAAGAAACCTTCATAGCTGATTTTGAAGAAAATGTTGCCTTAGTAAAAACTCTCAGAAAAGCTGCTAAAACACCGCAACATCCATTTCCGGATGAGACAGAAGCACTAGATTCTGCCGAAAACTGAGATGAAATAGAATAAGAAGAAGAAAACACAGCGGATGAGAAAATACCTGTTAGCCCAACAAGGAACAGTGTTCCATAATAAACAAAAGAAGGGGAAAATGTCATAATGATCAGCAATGGTAATAAGCAAAGAATTAAAGAAATAAAGAATAAAGACACCATCATGATCAACCTAACATTCTTTGGTTTATAAATACATAAGAAAAGTGCCATTAACGAGCATGGAAAATTATATGCTCTATTAATTTGTGCACCAACATCACTTCTTCCAATAACTTCAGAATATATATCAATTGCATTGATAAAAATGTTAAATCCTAAAAGAGATGCATTACCAAGAAGGAAAAACAATAATTTCTGTGAATCCACATGAAACTCCTCCGATTTCTCAACAAAATCAAGCTCCTTATCATCAATCAACTTTGAATTATCAAGCATCGTTTTGACACTTTTGGGAAGGTAGACCCTTTCTGAAAAACGAAACTTTTTTCTACCTGATTCCTTTTGAATTTTGATGGATGAATTGTTTGTTGAAAAGATCAGTAAATTCACAAATCAATTGGATTAAATATCCTAATGGTGAATAGTTGGATACAATGGATTATAAGTTAGGAACGATTTATTGTAAAATAAATGGGAAAACAGATATGAAAGGGATGAGTTTTAATGTGAAATAAGTTCTTTTGGTTCATTTGAATGGGCTTTTAGAAAAGTAATAATAGGCTCTTTTTTGAAATACTCGGCAAGGCTCAGAGGAGTATTTTTAAATAATTGGGATATACATAATTTCAATGAGAATGTTGTTATCATAAATATTGATTTTGGCCCCATTTTGGATAAGAGTTTTAACTGCATTGAAATGCCCAAACTGGCAAGCAATGTGAAGAGGAGTTGAATGAATATCAAAAACAAGCTATTTTAAAAAACAATTTCACAATCCCATAAACATTGATATCAGCACCTTCTTTGATTAGCAAATCAATTATCTCAGAGTTGTTCATTTTTACAGCATGATGCAACGCAGTTTCACAAAATACAATCTAATGATTCTATAAAAATTAATATGATCATGTTTTTGGCATTTTTATCATCAATATTTGGTAGAAGAGCTCTAACACAATCAGCTGAATTTTGCTTCACTGCAAGAATAAGAGAGTTCTCATTAAGTATTTTTGCTTAACATAATACACTTTAAAAAATATATATTTTTTGTATTTGGATTCGCTTTATGATTCATGAGTATCCTGACAATGTTATGATGGCCCTTTTTAGATGCTTTGTGCAAAGATGATTCATGAAACCTCAATAAAGAATTTTATGAAATCAGAAAAAACCTTGTCTAGAGCTTCAATGTCAGATCCATTGATTATTAATTCTATGACTGCTTCATCATAACCATTTTGTGATGCAATATGAATAGGGAATTTCTTTTTCCTATTGGATAAATTAACAGTGCTCTCATTGATTAAATACTTGTAACAACAATTTTTCTTCATCAAAGAAATAATCAAGGGAGAATTCTCATTTAAATTTGATAGATTTGATGATTTGAATTAGAACATTATTGATGACATCAATTTTTGCCCCTTTCTCAAGTAGATATTTCACAAAAAAATCATTACCATTTGTAACTGCAAGGTGGAGAGGTGTATCTCCAAATATTTAAAGCAATTATTATTATTCTTGGAATTTATATCGGATCCATGTGAAATTAGTAACTCAAATATATCCAAATATCCATAAAAGGCACATATATGAATAGGTTGATCCCCAAAAGTCAAAAAGTGACTGAAAATCGAATACAAAAACAGAGTTTGTTCCATTAATCCTGACTCCATAATTAATTAAAAGTTCAACGATTTTATAACTATTAGATTTAGCTGCAAATAAGCATAAAACTGATTCATCATGAAAACAAAAAATAATCTTATAACCAAATTATTCTTGCTAATATACAATAACAGATTACTTACAACGTAATAATTCCCATATTGAACTGCTTTGATAAGAGTTTCTTGGATAAAAATCAGATTTTAACATGAAAATCAAAACAAAACCACAATTAATTGTTTCAACATTGTTGACATCAAACAAAAAACATAAATAGTTAAAATTCTTGGAAAATGAGGTGAGTGAAAACGAATTCCCTTTTGATACAAGATAATCCATAAAGTCAGTCCTAAAACAATCAAAAGATATATGTGTATCAATACCAAACTGGTGATGTTGGGTACACATCCAGAAAATATCATAATCCCCAGAAAACACTGCTTCGTTTATTGTATGAGTATCAATTGAAAATCCATTAACTAAGAGTAATCTAAAACATTTTGCTGAGCCAAAATGTGCACAAATAGATAATAGATTCAATGACTTTGGTCTTTGTGACCATTCAAAAGGGCTCCATTTTGAGATACTAGCCTTTGAGAATGATGGTTGACTAATACTCACCATGATTTCATTTGCTAAATCATATTTAATTAAAAACTCAATAGAATTAGAAGGAAACCCATATTCAATGATTTCTTTAACAAAAGATGTGTTCTGATGAACAAAATAATCTTCATTCCTAATATTATGTTCATCAAAAAAAGTAAAAAGTCTTCCAAACTCAAAGAATTCAAGGAAAAACATTGCTTGGAATAGATTTGCTCTTTCATAAAGTCGCTCAAGTATTGTTTTAATATCTATAGAACCAGAAAGAGATAGCTTCCTTAGAATATGAGGACAAAACATTAATGAATATCTGATTATGTAATAGGAAAACATGTCCTGACAATCACTTTTTAGTATTCTTTTGCAAATATCAACAACAGAATTAATGCAAAAGGGTCTAAGAATGGGCAATAAAGATAATTCATGAGCTAACATATCCATTGGATATGAACTAAACTCAAAATCAATTAAATCCTTATTATAAAGATTATTCTGCAACTCAATGCATTTCTCAATACTTATTTCGGAATATTCATGATGAGTCATTAGAATATGGCTCATATTTTCAATGCTGCGTTCGATTAAAAAATTGAGTACAATGACATCTTCTTTGTGAGCATTTCGTTCGAAAATTGATAATAAAATGGTCATAAATTGAATAAAAAACCTAACACATTTTGAATTTAAGTGTTTTGAGAACAAGACTTTTTCTGAATGAAAACAACAGGTATGAATGGGCATAGTTACCGATAATTTTTGATTCAATTTATTAACCTTGTTTTATTCTCAATCATTAGATGCAATTGTGTGAGAAATGAAAAGTTTATAAAATACCGATTAATTCTGTTAATCTCAGAATATTTGATATGGTATCGTCTTTGATTCACCTTAAATTTGTTTATCCCGATGATAGATAGTGATTGAAATGTGACCAGATATCATTTTTTCTGAGAAAACAAAAAATCATTTCACTACCTTGAAGTCATGAATGTTTATGATGAAGAAAATTCAAATGATTCCGCATCTCCTAATGAAAAAGGAGATGAGTCTTTTAGATCTTTGATACAAGAATTCATAAAGCATGCCGAATCCACATTAACAGAATTCTATAGCATCAGCCAAATATGTATTCAGTTTGGTTTTCAAAGAAGAAGACTATATGATGTTATACATGTTTTTGAAACAATTGGAATGGTCAAAAAATCCTCTGTCGATAGATTTCAATGGTTTGGACGAAATGGTCTTAAGCCCCTTACTGGTAACTTTCTTCATGCTGACAATTCATTTAATCAACTTAATTCACCAAGTTTTATATCAATGAGTTCGTTAACACATGCATTGCTTTCTAGTTTTGTGTTCTTTCAAAAGAAATCTCTAGACATAAAGCAAATAGCTATGTTTCTTTCAAAGTATAATGGAAGATACAAGACAACTTTATGCAAACTTTATCAAATAACACATATTTTAGAAGCAGCTTCAATTGTGAGAAAATCAGAGGTTCCTGGACAAATCACTATTCTTCTCCCGCCTTTCATTGAGTCTCCAAAAGTTATCCAAGTATTCAAACCGATTCATTCTTTATGTGATTCAGACACATTTAAGATATTATCAATTGATTCACTTCTTAACAAACCCTTAAATTTGGGTTTAATGTAGAATAATAAACTATAGATCTATCAATATGTCTATTAAAACAAATCCAGAACTCTTTGATATAGAGCTCCTAACTGGGGGTTAATCTGCAATTGAACATTTAATAGTTCATTATGAAACTCATTTAAAAAAACTATCTCAGAAATTTCATGGTTGATAGAAACTAGTTTGGTAAGAATTCCATGCAACAATCTTAAAAACGAGTCATAATGAGGGTTAGAGGTATCCGATACAATGGAAATTGTGTTTTCGAAAAATCCTCCCTTAATAAGGCTTCCTACTGCTTCAATATTACATTCATCTATAAATGAAGAAAAAAATACAATTATCTCCAATTTTGTATCATATCTACATGTAAAAAAGAAACATAGTAGTTTCTCCCAAAAATTACTTGGATGCTTTGGAACTATTGATATAAAACTCAAGAAACGAATGATATCTTTGATATATTGGTCCTTATTTTCTATTTTTAAAATTAAATTCTCGCAAAACAAATCATAATTGAATTCACCTAATAGCTGTTCCTTTCCTGCGATATCAACAAAACTAAAAAGAGAGTCAAGAACTTCTCCTCCATTGAGAGCATATTCATATAGAATCTCATTGAAATCTTCTGGAATACTACGAATAATTTGCATGCTGATTAAATGAGATAAGATTCTAAATCCGGATGATCTAACAAATTCCAAATCAGAATAGATAAAAACAATTGCAATTGAATAAATCCTACTTGTATAGTTGCTTATTGAAGGATTCTTTGATATAGCCTTCATAATATCACATAAAGCTTCATTGCAAGCAATATATAGTGGCATTTCTAGTAAATCAGTTTTTTTAACACATAAAAACTCGTTGACTGCATAAATATGATCCCAAAAATCACATTCATCTAATAAGTCCAAGAAATCATGGTCTTTTGATAAGAAGTTAGTCAACGCGTAGATGGCCAATAATACAATTTCTTTTGATTGGTGGTGAAACTGACGAATCATCAATGAAATCACATCTTTGCGCATAAATTGTAGAACAAAATCCATTTCTAATGAAGAACACATGTAAATAATCTTCAAAGATTTAAACATGGAATCTTCATCCTCATCATTAAGATATAGCTGGATCAAAAACTCAATAATATTGTCTGGAAATAACTCGCTTATAGAATGCCCCCCTCCAAAGCCAAAATACTCATCAAAAAACTGAAAACCACTAGTTTTGCCCACCAAACACTCTCTAAAACGAATCTCTATCTCATCCACCATCTCTTCCTCTTCGTCTCCTCTAATAAGTTCATGACGAATAGCGGGGTTTTGTGATAAATCAACCTGTTTCGGGTTTAACATTTTTTTTTGGATAAGACTGTAAATCAGTCAATTTTGGCAGCAAAAATTTTAATGAGTCTCAATAGTTTTGCTTCCTCTCCTAAGAAAACCAACAGCACATCGGACCGCTTTCTTCCTGAAAATCGGAGTCCTCAGAGGTTTTCTCCAGTTTCGAGGATTAAGCAACCAAAAAGTATCCATTTTGAGAGTGAATTATATGAATCTCTTGTAAATGGGGTACATCCAGACAAAAAATTTTTGCATAGCAATTCTATTAGATCGATAGAAAACAACATCAATAATCCTTACTGTTCTCAGAGTCAATATAGTAGGCCTCCTATGAAAATGATGGAAGTAACAGGGATTCATTCTGACTTTTATCTACATCCTTTAGATTGGTCTGCAAATAATGTTGCTGCAATATCTCTTAAAGGAATGATTGGGCTGTTTTCTCCTCAATGGGAAGATTTTATTGTTATGCAAGAAGGGTATTATGATCCATCTGCCTTATGTTTCTCCAACGACGCGAATAAGTTAACTGTTGCCACATCATCGGGAAGACTTCTATCCGTTGATATTGATGTTGTTAGAATTGCTGCTGTGCATGTGCATTCATATTTTTATGTCACAATCATTAAGAAGTTTGATAGTGGTAATATTTTTGGAGATATAATAGGTAACTTATATATTACGGACAATAGAGATACCAAGAATACAGTTTTTCGAATGAGGGCACATGAAAGGGAGATATGCAATATTGTACGATCTCCATTACGTCCCTATATTTCTACAGGAAGTAACGATAATCTTGTTAAGATATGGGATGAGCGCAACATGGATGCCCCTTTAATGAAGTATGCTGCACATAAAGCAGCAGTTCGAGCAATGGATTGGTCTCCAAGAGATTCAAGCATAATTGTAACAGCTGGAGGTCTAACAGATAAAATGATGTATATGTGGGATGTCAATACTGGCGAGACTCACAAATCTGCCTTGACTGGGTCACAAACATGTAATATTGTTTGGAATGAGTTTCATGATGTTTTGATTTCGTCACAAGGTTTTAACACAAACCAAATCTATGTTTGGAATTCAGAAAATTTATCTGTTATTGACAATATTGATTATCACAACGGCAGAATTCTATATATGGCACAGTCATTAGATCAAGAATACATTTTATCTGCTTCTCCTGATGGATCTTGCAATATATGGAATCTGTTCGGAAAGCCCCTTAGTTTATCCAAAAAATACATGTTTTCTTTAAGATAATATTTAAACAGTTGTTGAGTGCATGAACAATTTGTTTGTTTGTTTATATAGTGGAAGTGTGATTTGAGGTGATCCGATGATTGATTTAGCAATAATCCTACTAGCCATTTTGCTTTTGTGGAATTTATCGGTGTTTCTTTTGGAAATAATGGTATGCGTTGTTCCCAAATTATTTTTAAATGAGAATGGATGATAATAATTGAATGATGCTTTTTTGGGTCGGCTTTCCATTTGCTTAAAAAACTTAGTCGACTTTTCTCCAGATTCGGTTACAATTAAAACAGCACATACATTTCTTACATTGTCAGCATAATCGCCTGAAGAAAACACGGTGGTAACCATGGAATTGAAATGATTTAACACACCTTCTTTTACACATTGATGAGCCCTAATTATTCCTTTGAGATTGTTCACTTTGGTAAACTTTAATACCGAATTAGGTCCGAAATCATGAACAGACCCTCTTTGTGATTCCAAATAATCTGTAACTTGATTTGTAGGATCGGCCCAAAGTACTCCATGAATAAAAGATTGATCAAATTTTTCAATTGGCCTCTCGAATTCTTTCAATTGGGATAATTTCTTAAAAGATGGTGATAAGCCTCCATGAACACATAAATAATGCCCATTAATCACACATCCCAAAGGTAGCCATTCAAAAACTTTATTAAAAGCACACCATATTTTTTCGCTCTTAAAACTCGATATAATCTGATCCCGAAATCCGTATATATTATTGACATTGGGGAATTCGTGATTACCTCTAATCATATAATATTGATCTGGATACATACAGACCAAAGAAAAGAGCAAAACAACCACTTCCAAAGAAAACTCGCCCCTGTCAACATAGTCTCCCAAAAACAAAACCCGATTATACGGATTTGCTTGGCAAAACCTTAAAATCCTGCCAAGATCAATAATATTGCCATGAATATCACCAACAACAATACAGTTACCGGTGATTTCAAGCAAAGTCCCTTGAGAACAAAGAACTTTTTCGGTCTCTCCCAATAAACTATAAATTGTATCCACTGGAAATGCGGGGAGCCACATGGAATTCGCATTAATGATCTCGTCTTCGGTTATATTCTGAAAAAACTGCTGGAAAGCTCCAAGAGTATTAGCATAAACTGGTAATGATTCATTCATAATTGTATTTCAACAGTAAACATTTCAAAATTGAACTAATTAAATTTATCCTTTCAAAAAGTCACAATAATCATTATACAAAAATAAAACAATTTGATAAGAAAAAAAAATAATTATTTTTACAAACATTTAATATATTATTGAATTTTTGATCGGTGATCTCCGAAACGAACTTTCTTTGGCTTTCAATTGGGTTATGAAACCTTGATTGATAGATATCTGGGGTCGTTGTTTCTGAATTAATGTCAAAGCCGATTCGAGAGTCATATTCCTGTATTGCATCAAGTATGCAAGACATAGGGCAGCAGAACGCGATATTCCTCTCCGGCAATGGACAAGTACGTTACTTTCATTATCAATTGCATTTTTTGTAAAAGTTACTGCTTCCCAAAAAGCATCATCAAGGCTTTCGAATACTGAGTCATTCAATTTCACTATAAAACACTTTATATTGTCGGAAACAGATGAAGATGTTATGTCACCACTTATATTAACGATGTGTGTGATATTTAGTGATGCCAGCAAATCCTTATCAACTGCTGCTCTTTCATTTCCTATATATAGATGCGGAACTACGAGATTTATATCATCGTTAACACAACAAGGTGGTGTTTCATATTGGGTGGTGACAGGAACAACAGGAGGGATGAAAAATGTGTTTGGAAAAGGACCAAAATTATGAGATCTACGACCCAAAACACCTGTTGTGCTAATTTGTCCTGCTGATTTGAGGGGAGAAGACGCTCTTATTGAATTTGACGGGGGTCTCAATGCTTGCATCATGCTATTTATACCCTTGATGTCGAAAAAAAGCTCTGTGGGGTCAATTGAAAGTGTTGATCTATAGCTTGAAAAAGAAACTGTCTTAAGAAAATTCGATGTCTCTGCTAAAACAGTTTTTGATAAAGAATGCGAAGAACAAAGCCACATGCGATAATCAGGTATTGTATATGGTTTAATTTTGTATTGCTGATGAAAAACTCTCATTGTATCATTAAGACTCATTGAGCTGATAGGTGGAGCAACAACAGTGGGGATATTTGCTGAGCTCGGTTCAATAATGAGAATTGGGTATGAAACGTAATCAAGGGGCGCCAATAAAAAATCAACAAAAGAAACATATTTGATATGCGATTTTTCATACATAAATATCATTATTGACCTATTATCGGGTTTTTCGGTGGAAAGACCGTGTTCAATACTTAAATACACTCCCATTTTGTTGGTTTGGATAAATCTGTTTTAAATTTTATTTTGTAAAAAAATTGACCAAATAATCGTTTATAATGTTTATTTGATAAAGAAGGGTTTAAAGTTTTCTTTGATATGTTTTTATAAGAGGGGAAATTACAGATTGATGGAGTTTTCATTGTGAAGAATTTGATTTGCTATGTCCTTATATATTACTGAGGAGTGGGCAGGGAAGACATGGGTACTCTATTTTGAAAAAGTAGTAATCACACCACAGTTTGATTTTTATTTGTTTGGTTTTTGATGAGTCGAAGCAAAAAAAGGATATACTTGATCTATGGATGTTAGTAAGGGGACTATTTTGGTTTAGAGAAATATTTTTCAAAAGATTTTGACCAATTATTTCTTGATTAATCATACTTATTGAAAATTGTATGTTTTCTTTTTTAAAGGGCATCAAAATTGATAATGTATACGAACTATTCATATAGTACATAGAGAGTTTAAAATGAAGTAACCAAGTGATTTCAAACCTCCTGGTGTTACTGCTATTCTTGCAGCAAATAACCTCATTATCTAAAAATGGCCTCCTTTTTTATAAAAAAGTACATATCAAGCTCCAAAGGCTTCTGATTTTGTAATAACTTTTCATGATAGTATTGGATCTTCAATTGGTTTCGCTTCTACAATGGGCATAATGATGTAGTTTGTTCTATGTCTCCAACTCTATCGGATGTTCTTCTCATACCCAATCCCTTCTATTAGCTAGTGTTATTCTCTACTTGGGGCAATCCGCTTATGTTCTAATGATGTGATGGTTTTTTTGTTTTCAATTAGGTTCATTACTTATCCGGTTTTATATTGTATTTGTTTGTTGAAAACGCGTTTATTCGAAAAAACAATCGATACTTCGAGGTCATAAGTCCATAGCATACCATTTGATGATAAATGTCATCGAAAAATATGGGAAATCGGCTTAGTTTGAGAAAGAGAAAGGCCAACATACCCAAAAAGTTGTGTGGATGGTTATAGAAGTAATATGAGAAGGATGGCACAATAGTTTTCTAATCAGTTAATAAAACGGGAAGATACACGATTGGGATGTTAAAATACCTCAAAAAACAAAAGAAGTTATTATGATGTATTTAACAATGGTGTTAGAAATACTATGCATTAATATTTAATGACTGAGCTTTCTGATTAAATTGATCAAGAGAGTTTTTTTATTTGGAGTACTTTAAAATTATATATATACAAATCTGTTTTTTGGAAAATTAGAGAAAAGTTCTAGAATGTCTTTAATACCATTAAAAATCTGGTAACTCTTTATAACCAACTTCAGTAGAAATAACCCCACTAAGCAAAAAAAATCCCAGAAAAACATCCCTAATTCAAGAATCTCTCATGAGGTCAATTGCTTTTTCAACTCATGAGTATTCAAACTGGATTAATGGCAGTTTTAATTTGAGCCATAAACAACCCTCCATTAATTCAATTTAGTTACGATAAAGATAAAATCCCATGCTTTTCAAAAGGATAGTTGTATTCATTTTTGAGATTTATTAAGAAATATTCAAAAAACTTTATGATTTGTGGTTAGTTAGGTTCACAATTATTGTTAATTAATTGAAAAAATCAGACTTTTTGAGAAACAATTAGTAGATTTCCTTTTGAATATGAATTATTTATTTTTCATTCAAAAGTTATTTTTATTCATGATTAATGATACTGTTGACCTCATACTTAAAAACTTTCTTCCCTTGATTGATATTGTGAAAAATGATGTTGAAAATGAATCTGAACTACCAATTCCTGTTTTTTGTATTAAAGATATTGAAAAATTATGTGTAGAATCCATTAAAATCCTTCATGATTGCAGTATATTCCCAAGAATTTCTGATACATGTTACGTTATAGGAGATATCCATGGAAATTTATATGATACAATAAGGATTTGGATCAATATGTGTAAAGAACCTTCACATATAGTATTTCTAGGGGATTATGTTGATAGAGGGGAGAACTCTTTAGAAGTTGTAGTTTTCTTGTTAGCATTATTAGTTAAATATCCGGATAGAATAACATTATTAAGGGGAAATCATGAGTTTGAGTGTATTAACTCAAATCATGGGTTTAAAACAGAAGTAATGAACAAGATGAAGAATGATGATGCTTTTTATTCAATAAATAGGGTATTTGATTGGCTTCCAATTGCTTGTACCATCAATAACTCAGGATTCTGCGTTCATGGAGGGATTTCACCTTTTCTTGAGCGTATTGAGTCATTGTATCTATTTAAAAGACCAATAACCAATTTCAATAATCAAATTCTTGAGGGTCTGTTATGGTCTGATCCAACTGTTTTAGATTCAGATTTCATATTCTCTGAGAGAGGCATTACTTATGATTATGGTTTGAAAGCCATTTCGAGGTTCTTAAAATCAAATGGATTATCATATATTTTAAGAGCTCATCAATGTGTTGAATGTGGGGTTAAAAGTTTTGGAAATGGGAAACTTTTTACAATTTTCTCATCAAGCAATTATCTAAATGGGAATAATGTTTCAGGTATTATTCATATTGACCAAGATGGGAAAATTGAAAAATATTTTTTGAAGCCAATATCAGAGTTTTTATTACTTAATAAGCGCTATTTTAATGCAAATACAAATATAATACCTTGGGATTCAACAAACACATATAAATCATTGAAAAATAAGTTTTGTCTTGTGAAAAAACATTCCCAAAAAGCAATATCTTTACCGAAACTTCAAAAAATAGCACAAAAGAGAAGAAAATCTATATATTAAATATATTATTTGGTATTTTATTAGAATCTGTTAACAACAGGTTGTTTTTCCATCATCTTTTGTTTCGCTCGAATTTACTTTTGATTTAACAACTTTCATTCCAGAATGCACAACACTATCAGCAACCTTTTGAAAGAGAAAATCTACATTGTATCCGGTAATAGCAGATGTTAGGAAGAAGGAAAAACCATGCTCATCTGCATATTTCTGAGCTTCATTCTCATCAACTTTGCTGTTAGAATCCAGATCAATTTTGTTTCCAACTAAAAATATAGGAGGATGATCTCCAACAGTTGAGCGAAAGTGTTCAATCCAACCATTAATATCAATGAATGACTGTCTATCAGTTATATCATAAACTAATATAGCTGCTGATGCATTCCGATAATATACAGGACCTAAAGATCGGTATTTTTCTTGTCCCGCTGTATCCCAAACCTGAACAGATATACTTTCTCCGTCAATAGTTGCTTGAAATGTGTGAAATGCAGCTCCAACAGTTTCTTCATATTGCCCAGATATGGTTTTGTTTATAAATTTCATTATTAAAGCTGTTTTACCAACATAAGCATTTCCTATTAAAACAACTCTGTAAGCGTTCATTTTTTTACAAAATCCCCGATTTTTCAGGATTTTTTTCTACAGTATCCCCAACTTAAATATAGCTCTTCTATCTGCCTCTTGCATTGTCTTCACAGAAGAAAGTCTATTCATCATAGTAATCTAGTAAAACAAATCAACGATTATTCTGTAAAGTCCATATTTGGACATGAATCCCATTCAAGAGATTCTTCCTGGATTAAAGACAGAAATTGAATCACGAAATGTTATTTTAGATAGTATTGAAGAAGAATATCGTCAATGGGATTTATCATTAAGTCAAGAAGAACAAGAAGTTCGACGAGTTGAAAGTGTTTTTTTGAACAACCTTAAAGAGCGTAAAAGCAATAATGGTTTATATCAAAGTATTAAGAATAATCTTGAATCTCTTGAGCATATTCTTGAGGATCTCGAGAACAAAGAGCGTTTTTTAGTTTCTAATGAACGTTCAGATGAAACACCAAACACAGAAAAGATTGAAGAATTAGTAGCAAACATTAATAATAGTATTATTTTAACAGAAAAAGAATTAGACAATTTAATTAATTCATCTGATTTTGTTACTCTTCAAAAGCAAGAAGAAGAATTATCATATATTGCCTCAAGTCTTAATAAACTTTAAAATCTTATTTAAATATGCCGAATAAGCAATAGTTTTACTTAATTATATTGCATATAGCTTGGTGTAGCTGAGAACTTGGCATATCCTTTAATAACCTTATTAATAGCATCTAAGAAATCACTTTCTGTTGTGGCTTTGCGTCTTGCTCTAATAGCAATAATAGCTGCTTCTGTACAAACAGAACGAATATCTGCACCAGTAGCATTAGGACAAAGTCGTGCTAATAAATCAAATCGAACTCCTCGTTCAACACTCATTACTCTTGTATGAATCTTAAAAACAGAAACACGACCTTCAAGATCTGGAACAGAAAATTCAATCTTACGATCAAGTCGACCTGGACGCATAAGCGCGGGATCAAGAGTATCTGGACGATTAGTAGCCATAAGAACTTTAACATTACCACGACTATCAAATCCATCAAGTTGAGTAATTAATTCAAGCATAGTACGCTGAACTTCATGTTCTGCACTATCTGCATCTCCAAATCTAGCTCCTCCAAATGCATCAACTTCATCAAAAAATATAATACAACTCTTCTTACTACGAGCCATTTGGAAAATTTCACGAACCATACGAGCTCCTTCTCCAATATATTTCTGAACTAATTCACTACCAATAACTCGAATAAAAACTGATTCTGTTCGATTAGCTACTGCACGAGCAAGAAGGGTTTTACCTGTACCTGGTGGTCCATAAAGTAAAACTCCTTTAGGTGGATCAATACCTAAACCTTCAAATTTCTCTGGATGCAATAATGGCATTTCAATAATTTCGCGCAATTTCTCAATTTGTTCACTACAACCACCAACATCGGCATAAGTAACATCTGGTTTTTCTTCAACTTGCATAGTAGTAACAATAGGATCAATACGTGGTGGAAGAGGTAATTGAATCGCATAACGACGACGATCAACACCAACACGCATCCCTTCTGTGATATCTGACGGAGCGGCACCTTTACCAATACCAACTACAAATTTAGCTACATGACTAATAGAAATAATATATCGAGGTTTTTCATCTGCTGGCAAGATTTTTTCACACGTAGCAACGTTAAGAGGTTCTTGACTACCTAAATTATTCTTATCTCCATCAAAATCCCATTGTGACATAGGAGCTAATCCTGTATCACTTTCACGAACACCTTTAACTAAATCAATTCGACGAGAAAGTTCACGAATATCCTTTTCAACACTACGAATCTCTTTAGTAAATGGACCACGAGAATATGTTTCGATTAATGTTAAATCTGAATCATCCAATGGAATTATTTCTTCTTGATTCTCTTTATCAGTCATTATATCTTTAATACTAAAGTTTCTTTAGGTTTGGTTGGTTTGAATTAATCGAACTTTTCAAATTTTCTTTGCAAAACGATTATAATTTGGGCGAACAATTATCATGATTCTAGTATAATAGTAGAGTTTGATTTTTATGTATAGGGGTATGAATTGCTTTTAGTAAATTTTATTAACAATGATTCAAACAGAGGTTTATAATAAAGCAAGATTGGAATAATAGAGGAGTTGTCAGGAAAAGAGAATTGAGTTTTATAACCGCTAATAATTTTTCAGAAAGATAAGAATTTTGAATGATTTAAGAAAATTTCTAATAAACGATTCAATCAAAAATTTGATCTCATTCTTTTTCTGATGATTGCACAAAAATTACCTGGGTTTCGTACTAATGAATCAAATTATCCAAGTCATTCATATACATTTAGAACACATCATGTAGTAAATATTCGAAAAGAATTAGATAGTCCAGTTTCTTTGTCACTTAATATTAAAGAACAAGATTATCATGTAGGTAAGATTCAAATAATTCCTTTTGATGAGCGCTTATGTAATAGAGGTCGGTTTGAAAGCATTTTTGATGCTTTTATGTTTTTATCAGCTCATTGTATGCGTTTTCATGGTTTTTTTACACTGAGAATTGCTAGAAAATACTCTTATTATTGCCAAGTGTTTAATATTGTTGATTTAGGATATGTACAGCTTTCTTCCATTGATCGTAATCTATTTAATAGTTCTTTTTCTCATTTTCAGAGAACTCAAAAGTAATCTAGGATGAAAATTGGAAAAATGGAAGAAATAATATCTTTAATATCTTTAAAAATCACTTTAAAATCTATTTTGAGTTATTTAAATCTGGATTTTATCTAATCTGATTTTCATTTCCACACCCAAACAAAAAAAATAACTTACTCCTAAATATATAAATTTAAAATACCTTAATTACTACTAAAATATTATGTTTACTTAAATATTACTCTTAAAAACACTCAAGCTCATCAAAACTAAAATTTCAATCATGGCATATAGAAAAAATAAAAATATTAAATACAATTACACAATTATGCTTCAATTCACTGTTTCTTCAAAAATGGTTTCAATATTAGATTCGAATAGATTTAAAAGATTATTGTCCTTTTCATATGTTTCTTCTTCACTTATTAATGATTCTTTAATACTACAAGAATACATATATAATGAAAAGAATTGGTTAAAAGTTTCTTCAACTGTTGCTGAAACTAAAAAATGGATCATTTCAGGTGCAAATAAATGTTTTCCTGTCTCATTTAAGAATTCTTGATTATTGAGAGATAATGCTTTTTCTTCATTCTTCGTAGTGACATAAGGTTCATTAATACTTTCTTCGTTCTCTGATAAAAACTCATTTGCTTCATTCTTCTTAGTGACATATGGCTCATTAATACTTTCTTCGTTCTCTGATAAAAACTCATGTGCTTCATTCTTCGTAGTGACATATGGCTCATTAATACTTTCTTCGTTCTCTGATAAAAACTCATCTGCTTCATTCTTCTTAGTGACATAAGGCTCATTAATAATTTTTTTGTTCTCTGATAAAAACTCATCTGCTTCATTCTTCTTAGTGGCATATGGCTCATTAATACTTTCTTCGTTCTCTGATAAAAACTCATCTGAGAAATCATCATTTACAAAAGTATTAGTTGATACATGATCTGCATTCCCCTTATTCATACTTTCACATGAATTTATATTTTCATTCTCAAATTTAGAATCATCATCAAATAATTCAAATTTTTCTCTAGTTTCTCTACTATAATCTGTATTATAATAAAATGGTGTCAATAATTCACTATTTGGAACTTTAGACAATCCTATATCACAATTTAATGAATCATTAGCTTCCGAAAATAATACTTTCTCCTTAATCTTAGAATCCTTATTATTACTAAAAACTGAAGGCTTGGAATTCTTACGTAGAATAAGATCACTTAATTCTTTTTCTTTAAAATACTCTTTTTCAATTACATTAAGTCGATGATCAACTCGCCTTGATATATTAAGAAGATTCATTAACTCTTTCTCACAAATTGAAATGCTATCCTCCCGACTTAAAAGATAAAGATGTTTCTTCTTAAGATCATCATACACTTGATGACTACTCTTTAACTCTCGTTTCAACTCTGTTTCGCGTGATTTTAACCTAATTCGTTCACTAATACAATCTGAACTTTCAACTTCAATTAAAAAAAGTTCTTTTTCATGATTAAGATAACCAATACGTTCAATAATACGATGATACTCTTCTTTTTGTTCAATAACATAATTCTCTAACTCTTTAATACTGGATGAATTAAACAAGTTACAAAGATATTTCTCTTGCTCTAAAAGAAAATCTTGTTCCTTAAGCAAACTATCATTATTGACACAAAAACCAACATGAAAATATCTACGGCGACTATTACACTCTGACAAAAATAAATTAGAATACTTAGAATTAATGCTTTCTTCAAGAAGCTTCAATTCTAATTTAAGATTCGAAATATCTCTCTCCAATAAACACTTACATTCAATAAAATACTCTTGATCATAAAAACTATTATTACCACAAAATAAAAATTTACCTTTAGAATTACCCTGTTTTGAACAAATAATTCGAGATACTTTCTCTTTAAATGGACTACTATTAAAAACAGGTCGACAAAGCATCAAAAAACAATAAAAAACTAATGTTAATAACGATAAAATAAAATCACTCTCTGTTTTAAGCTCGGTTTGTACGAATATTTCGAATTGCAACTGCTGCCGCCATTTGCAAATCTGGATCCTCACTTTCAACCATAATTAATAAGTATTCAACAACGCCTGCTTGGCTAAGTTTCTTGCTATTCTCGGCATCTTCACTTAATGCTTTAAGTGCTTTAGCGGTAGCTGCATGAACTTCTTTATTAGATGATGGTGGACGCAAATATGAAACTAATGGATCAACTGCGCCTTCTTCTCCAAATCGACGACGGTTATTAGACCAATCTGCTGCTACACCAATAGCATCAGCTAATGGCTTACGAACACTATCTTGCTTAGTTGAAAGAAGACGTGACAATAATTCAACAAGACCAAGATCTGTCATAACGGCTAGATTCTCTTTATCTTTCGCTATCTGTGTAACAGCCATGCATGCAGATTCTTGAACTTCTGCATCATTAGATCGCAATAAATCAACTAATAATTCAAGACCATCAACAAATGTACGAACTATTGGTGGTGAGGTAGAACTCTTCAAAAATGGAACTAATGCTCGTGTTGCTGCCGCTTGAACACCTGGAACTGGACTCTTCATAAGTGACCAAAGAGTACGAACACCATTAAGACGCATAAGTGCTGAAAGATTACCTGCTTCATTACAACATGTACCAATAGCTTTGGCTGCATAAATAACAAATTCATAATCAGTAGAATTAAGATAACTAAGAAGATCTGGAATAAGATTTTGACGAACTGTCCACTGCAAAAATGCTTGATTCTTAGTTAATACACCAATAACCTTTAAAACACCTTTACGAATACCTGGATTCTCACTCTTCCAAAGATTTTGAAGTTTAGACTGAATACCTGGATTAAGCGCATCACGAATCATCGCAATTTCACCTAAAACAACAACGGAATCTAAACCTGAAAGAACAACATCAGTATTCTTATTATCAAGCATATGACGAAGACTAGTAGGACCATCATTGGTTTTAGCATCTGGTTTCCCACAGAATAATCGTTGAAGTTCTTCATCAATAGGATAAACTGTAAATGCTTTAGCTGACCATGAAACACATTCATCATTACTCGAACGAAGACCAATGCAGAAAAATTTAATATGATATGCTTTCAATGGTTCAAAAATCTTAGGACCATAAACTGGTAATGAACATAAAAGACGAGTAATATTAAGCATTTGTTCATCTGTAGCTGAACATGGATTAGTATAACGTTCAAGTTCAATAGAAAGATGACTATCAATCATAACTTGTGTAGCACGCTGACTACGATTAACAGACCACAATGTATAACAAACTTTAGCTACTAGATCTTGTTGCTTAATAAAAACAATCAATTGTTCAATACCTTGTTTCTCAATAAAATACTCTCGAAATGATGTATTATGACAACAATTTGCAATAGTAGTTAATAAATCTGACATAAGTGATACTTCTTCACGTTTAAGAATATCAAGAAGAATTCTAACAACTTCTTCATTCGCTAAATGACGACGTATCAATGGATTAAGTGAAATCATAGCAAAAATACGTAAAACTGCTTCAACTTGTTGATTTTGACGAAGTTCTCCAAATCCATGTGTAGGCTTAAGACGTAAGATATCACGCATAGCTGGAATAGCCCCTGTAGTATAAACTGCACGCTGACCAGATGCCTCTTTGAAAATTGTATTATTAGAAAGTTCAATAAGATCATTCTTAGTAGGATCTGCAGAGCGCTCTGGATCAACTAATGACTTAAGCTTAGAATGAAGAGCCCAATATTCTCCTTCACTAGAAGATGCTTTAGTAAATGCAATAATTTTTTCATCATCTTCTTGTTTCTCTTGTTCTTTCTCTGATGAATTTTCTTCTGATCCACTAGGCTGTGATAAAAATAAAACAGGCTGTGGAAGACTAACAAGATTATTAGAAAAACTACGATGACGTTCAGATGTACTAACTTCTTCACGAACTGGTGCTGAAAGACTAGAACCAATAAGTTTTGAAAAAACACCCGAAAAAATACTAATAGGAGACTTAAGATCGTCATATAATTCACCAATTTGTTCATAATTCATCTCTTCTTCTCCATCACTACCAACACAATAACCTCGAATTCGAAAACACTTACCATCATTTCGGCATAAAATAACTAAAACACCCTGATCATGTGTAGAACAAACTATATAACCAATGTCACCAAGACTTCTACGCCAAGGAGCACAACGAAGACCATCTGAACCTTTATATGAAGATTCCCACTCAATCCAACGAAGAGGAAATTTACTAGAATCTTGACCTGCAACGCTTTTAAGTTTTGTCAACTCGATCTCGAACTTATCAATCATCTAATACTGAATATTAATAACGGATTGTCACTTTACAATATTTACATGATATGAAACCGATTAGTTCACTGACATTGTTCTTATCATAGAACTCTTTGATTTATTTTTTTTTCCTGGTGATCAAATGACCAAAAAATTACTTTAGAGAAATATGTGTGTTTAATGGGGAATTGAATATTAAGTATAGGTATGTTCATAAATGGATAATTACAATTGTCATGAAGTTTTCATGCTTGATATAAAGAATCAAGGATACTCTTTATAATAACCCTATAAGAAAATTATTAATGTTTTGTAAATATTGTTAAGTTACTATGATAACACAATAGAATTCCATGAATCCATCTAATCAAAAAAGTATTTATATGTGTTATAAAAATCACCAAATAACTTTTGGCATATAGAATAGGTTCTTTGATACTCAATAAAAACAACTTTCATTCAAAGATTTTTTCTTTATTTTCAATTTTTAGGTTTTGAAGATGGTTCATCACAAAGATTTCTTCTTCTAAAAATACAAAAAAACTAGACATTTATTAAAATAATGGATAATATTGATGGATATAATTGATGTTTAAATTATTTTTAATGTCAACATCTAGAATAAGTGCTCTATCAAATGAAGAAATAGAGGCAATTGAACCATCTTTTGACTCAATAGAGAAACTTCAACAGGCTGGAATAAATATCGCTGATATAAAAAAGTTAAAAGAAGCAGGAATTTGTACTGTTGGAGCTGTGTTAATGGAAACAAAAAAACATCTTGCTAATGTTAAAGGAATATCTGATGCTAAAGTTGATAAGCTAATAGCTGCCGCTCAATCTTTAAGACCAAATTTCGCTTTCATTTCTGGTTCTTCTTGCTTACAACAAAGATCAAAAGTAATAAGAATAACTACTGGAAGCAATGAACTGAATAAACTATTGGGTGGTGGAATTGAAACAATGTCAATAACAGAAGTGTTTGGTGAATTTAGAACTGGAAAAACTCAACTTTGTCATACACTATGTGTAACATCTCAATTACCTCTATCAAAAGGAGGAGGATATGGAAAAGTATGCTTAATTGATACTGAAGGAACCTTTCGTCCTGAAAGAATACCTGTGATAGCTCAAAGATTCGGATTAGATGGTGAAGATGTTTTGAATAATATCCTTTATGCTAGAGCTTTTACACACGAACAACAAATGCAATTGATTTTAACTGCTGCGGCTCAAATGGCAGAAGAGCAATATAGACTACTAATAATTGACAGTGTAACTGCACTGTTTAGAGTGGATTTCTCGGGAAGAGGCGAATTGGCTGAAAGACAACAAACTTTAGGACAAATGATGGCCTCTTTAACAAAAATTGCTTCAGAATTTAACATAGCCGTGTTTATAACTAACCAAGTAATGGCTAACCCTGATTCAACAATGTTCGTACAGGCTCCAAAACCAATAGGTGGACATATACTGGCTCATGCAAGTACAACAAGATTATACTTAAGAAAAGGAAAAGGAAATGAAAGAGTTGCAAAAATTTACGATTCGCCTTCGTTACCTGAAGCAGAAGCTTCATATGAACTATCGGATACTGGAATAATTGATACAACAACTTAATCAATAAAAACAAAACCAAAGAATACAA
>Ga0074193_1000990_pt1 | contig 39829 bp, 30 predicted proteins | sample EPASupsiteHSE605_FD_64523 | JGI IMG/M metagenome (GOLD analysis project Ga0074193, IMG submission 64523) | Bioremediated contaminated groundwater from EPA Superfund site, New Mexico - Sample HSE6-05 | ecosystem: Environmental > Aquatic > Deep subsurface > Groundwater > Contaminated ...
TCTTGAATCTCTTGAGAGCGCTGTCCAGAGATTCATTCTCTTTAACGCGTACTTCTGACATTTTATTTCCCTCCCTCCAAATACGCCAACAGGCGCTTTAAGGGCCATCGTCCATGGCTTTAGCAAGATTGATTATAATAGTTTTTCGAGTCCTTGTCAAGCATATTTAACTGGCCGTAATGGGCAATATACGGCATTGAAACGCACATAATCTATACTAATTCTAATATATGCTCATATTCGGCGCGAAATCAAACGAGACTGAAACGGGTCGGGGGCCTGCGCGGCAGAACTTTTAACCCTACAGTTTCTTTGAAAAGTCTTAATAATGGAAATAATACTTGTAATCTTTTCATAATACTCTTATAATGATTATAATGACATGTTCATACTACTGAAATATCATATGGGGGATTCTTACGGTGGAAATAAATCCTGTACTGCTCAGTGTACTGTCTCTTGACAGCGATATTCCTCTCTATTCTCAACTGGTGAGTATCGTAAAACGCAATATTACTGCCGGGACGATCAGCGCCGGCGAGCTCCTGCCCTCCGAGGCCGAGCTTTGCAGAACCTTCAATATCAGCAGAAGCACGGTTCGTCAGGCAATCGGTTCACTTGAGGCCGAAGGTCTTGTCGTGCGCAAGCAGGGCAGAGGAACCTTTGTCGCCGAGCCGAAAATGCGCCGCAAAACCGAAAATGTCTATTCCTTCACGTCCGAGATAAGCTCAATGGGGCTGACACCTTCATCCACGCTTATCGAGTTCAAAATCATCACGCCCACACCTGACCTTATGAAGGTGCTCGAACTTAATTCCGCTGACAAGAGCGTATATCGCTTCACACGCATTAGAAACGTGAACGAGGAACCGCTCATCCTTGAAACCTCGTTTTATCCTCAGTATATTTACCCGAAGCTGACGAGAGAGCTTTTAAGGACACACAGCTTTTACAGCCTGCTTTACGAAGTGGGTATCGCGCCCGCCTCCGCGGTGGACTCCTATGAGGCCGTTGTACTCGGACGGGAAGAGGCCGAAATGCTCAAATGCAGGCCCGGAAGCTGCGCTTTTTCCGTTCAGAGGAGGACAAGAACTGAAACGGGCATGATATACGAGTATACTCAGAGCCTTATCAGGGCGGACCGAGTTACGCTGGATATTTTTCTTCACAAGGACGGCGTTTCTTTCACACGCAGCGTAGATAAATAAACGCTAATAACAGGTTATTTTTATAATAATTGGTTAAATACTGTTTACAAACAATCGTTCTTGTAGTATATTTAATGTAACAGACGTACCACACGTTTATAATGTGTTGATTAGGAGGTCACTATATGAGTAAAATCAAAGTTGGAATCAACGGTTTCGGCAGGATAGGCAGGCTTGTTTTCCGTGCAGGACTGGACAACGAGGATATTGAATTTGTCGGTATCAACGACATGATTACTCCTGACTATATGGAGTATATGCTTAAGTATGACACAATCCACGGCAAATTTGACGGCGAGGTCAGTCATACGGAAAACAGCATCATCGTAAACGGAAAGAGCATTCCCGTTTTCAGCGAAAAGGATCCCGCAAATCTTCCCTGGGGCAAGGTCGAAGCGGATTTCGTCGTCGAGTCCACGGGACTTTTTACAACTATCGAAAAGGCAAGCGCACATCTTGCGGCAGGTGCGAAGAAGGTTGTCATCTCCGCCCCATCGAAGGATGCTCCGATGTTCGTTATGGGCGTCAACAACAAGTCTTATACGCCTGATATGAAGATCGTTTCCAATGCGTCCTGCACCACGAACTGCCTTGCGCCGCTGACAAAGGTAATAAACGATAAATTCGGCGTGGAGTCGGGTCTGATGACCACGGTCCACTCCACGACCGCCACACAGCGCACAGTCGACGGTCCCTCCGCAAAGGACTGGAGAGGCGGAAGAGCTGCTTCCGGCAATATCATCCCGTCGTCTACCGGCGCTGCGAAGGCTGTCGGCAAGGTCATCCCCGAACTTAACGGCAAGCTGACCGGTATGTCTTTCCGCGTTCCGACGCTGGACGTATCCGTCGTCGACCTCACAGTCAATCTCAAGACGGCAACGACCTATGAAGAAATCTGCAAGGCCATGAAGGAAGCCTCCGAGGGCGAGCTCAAGGGTATTCTGGGCTATACGGACGAGCTGGTCGTTTCCTCCGATTTCATTCACGATCCCCGCACCTCAATCTTTGACGCGGGAGCCGGCATCATGCTCAACGAGAAGTTCGTAAAGCTCGTCGCATGGTACGACAACGAGTGGGGTTATTCCAACAAGGTCGTCGACCTCATCAAGTATATCAGCACGGTGAAATAAACCGAACAAATAGAAAAAACACATCCGGTACCCAGTGTACCGGATGTGTTTTTTTATGGGCTGAAAGCCAATCAATATGCGCCGATTGGAGGCATAAGGTCGGGCAGAAAGAAAAGATTGCTGTTTCTGTATTTAAAGAAGAACATCCTGAAAACGAGGTTGTTGCCGGTTGCGTAGCCTTTGAGAGCCATGACAAAATCATCAAGCTCGATGCTCATGGCGGCGGCTGGAACCCTCTTTGAAATCGCCACGACGTTCACAATGGAGGTGATGCAGGCGTCAAACGCGAAGGTCAGGTCATTGTTAAGAGAATGACCGAGCTCCATATAATCGCGCTTTGCGCTTTCCGTGCGCTCGACAAGCTCCTCCGGTGAATAAAAGCTCATTAAAGGCTTGCTTCCGTCCATATCCAGAACGTTCAGGCAGCTTTTACGCAGGTAAGCGTCGAGCTCGTTTTCATAGGTCATATGCTGCTTAATCCCGCCCGTAAAATCGTCATTGTGGGCAAAACAGAAATAATCGCAGAGAAAATGACACATGACGCCGAGCTTCTTGGAGTACTCGGCTCCGATCCTTCCGGAATTGCTGACGGGGCAGGCGGAAAGCTCGGTCATTAAATCCGAAGACCTGTGCGCACAGACTTTGCCGAAATGCGGAGCAACCCACATTGCCGGTGTCTGATCGGGAGATATGTTTCCATAGACAAATGCGACTCGGTTGAGAAATATTCCCCGCTTCTGAAGCGCCGCATATAAAAGATGAGCTACTGCGAAATGTGAGGTTGCTTTCATCAGTTCTCCTAAAATATGTAATATTATAATATTTGTGCCGATGGTGACAGACAAAACGGGAGGGTGAATAATATACCGCTTTACCGCAGAGCCGCAATGAATGAACACAACAAGATATTTGTAACAGCTTCAGATAGTTATGTCAAGCTAAAACTCAAGCTCCAATTTGGTGATTACATATAAAAATGTGCTGATATTACAGAAAATATGACAAATGTCACAGAAAGGGCCGCTTTGACCTACGTGTTAATAAAAAGTTTACTTTTTCGTTCCTTAAAGCGCAGGTTGATTATGAAAGTAAAGGAAAATATTGCAAAATTACAATGGAATATAATGGGCTGAAGCGCGTATACAGAGCTTGAAACGCAATAATATGTTTTCAAAAGACTATTAAGCTATAATGAGCATTATGTAAACCTAATTACAAAAGTGCAGGAACGGCATACGCAAAGCCAGGTTTACATAATAATGCTGCAAATACAGATGGAGAAAGAAATATAAAAAGACCGGAACATATTTAGCCTATATGCGTCTTAGGCAATATTGGATGCTGCGGCGGTTGTCATAAGAACAAAATTAGTTTAATGGATTGACAATAATCGCCACAAATGCTATATTTGCAAGTGTACTATTACAAACAATACACATTGCGATTTTTTAAGGAGAGCAGAAATGAAGAACAGTAAAAGCGGAGTCAGAAGGGCAGCATCCGCAGTAATGGCTTTCGTGCTTTTAGCGGGTCTTTTAACCGCCTGCGGAGGCTCGAAAAGTGCAAGCGGAGAAGGGCTGTCTGAATATGTTTACGTACCCTCGTACACCAGCATTCCCGAGGAAGTGACGGATATAACCTATCCGTATCTCTCCGGAGATACGATATATTTCAGCGCCAATATGCCAGTTCATGCGGACGGGACTGTAGCGACGCAGGAAGAGGTTGACGCCATGAACGGCGGCGCCGCTGCATATAAGGAATCCGCCTCCTCGACAACTATTTCCGGTGTGGAAGCCGGCGGAGGAGTTACTGTAACCACAGAGGGAAGCTCGGCTGCAGTGCCGGATACAGGCAGCGCTTCGGATATTACCTATAAGAACTTTTTGTATGCGATAAACAAGGACGGAACAAATTATCACAAGCTCGCAGATTATGCACCGCGTGAGGCCGCAACCGACGACTATACATATGTGAACTTCAATCAGCTCATCGTCGATAAGCAGGGAAATCTATGGGTTGCCGAGAGCGTGCAGAAAACTGTCTTTGATTTGCCGGAGGGCTTCAATTCCGAAACCGACGATCCCTGGCAGTATTACGTCACCGATGAAACACAGAGCTTCATCCGCAAGCTGTCTGATACCGGCGCGGAACTTGCAAGCGTTGACCTCAGCCAGTTTGTCGACGCCCCCGCTGAAACGGAAGAGAAATACGGAAACAGCTTCTATATAAACGGTATGACAGCCGACGCTGCCGGCAACATCTATATTTCCGACGGCAACAACACGGTTTATGTCCTCGGTCCCGACGCTACGTTCCTTTTCAAACTGACGCTTGAGGATTGGATGTCAAGCCTGATCCCGCTCAGAGACGGAACTGTCGGTGTGACGACGAATGCAAAGGAAGCCAGCGTTGACGGCAGCTACAGCATGGTCCTCAAGACGATTGACGTCAAAACCAAGACCTGGGGCAAGGATTATACAGTACCAAACGATGTTTGGAACACGTCGGACGGCGGAGACAAGTACGATTTCTGCTATACAGACAGCTCGTCGCTCTTCGGCTACGACTTGGCCACCTCAGCAAAAGAAAGAATACTCACATGGCTCAACTGTGATGTTGACGGCGATAACGTCAGATTCTCAACAGTCCTGGACGACGGCAATGTCTTTGCTATTTCGCAGGATTACAGCGACTCGGGCAACGCTTCATTCGAGATTCTTACTCTTGTCAAGACCCCGAGAAGTGAAGTGAAGGAAAAGACAACCTTAACTTTGGCGACAATGTGGATGGATTACAACCTGAAAAAGGAACTGCTGAAGTTCAACAAATCCAATCCCGATTACCGGATTGAAATTACGGACTACTCCGAGTACAACACAGATGATGACTACACCGCGGGTATAACAAAGCTCAACACGGAAATTATATCCGGCAACATTCCCGACCTCATCGACATATCAAATCTGCCGTATAAGCAGTACGCCGCCAAGGGCCTGCTAGAGGACCTCTACCCCTACATAGACAGCGATACCGAACTGAGCCGCGACGATTTGATGCCCGGCATCATCAAGGCGGTCGAAACCGACGGCAAGCTCTATCAGCTGATTTCAGGTTTCAGCGTTATGTCTATAATCGGAGCTCCTTCCGTTGTAGGAACTGAATCGGGCTGGACGATGGACGAGATGCAGAGTATAATAAAAGAGCATCCGGAAGCCGATTATCCTTTCGGCATGTACATGACAAGGGATAACATACTCCAGTATCTCTGCATGCTGAACATGGATAAGTACATGAACTGGCAGACGGGCGAGTGCAGCTTCAATTCCGACGAATTTAAGAAACTTCTTACCTTTGCCAACAGTTTCCCGAAGGAAGTTGAGGAGCAGGAAGACGGCGAATACATTGACCCCAGCACAATGGTTCAGGACGGACGTCAGCTCTTCGATATTTTCAGCTCCGGCGATTTCCAGACCTACCAATACTACAAGGCAATGTTTGGCGGCTCGGTCACCTTCAAGGGCTTTCCGTCCGATACGGGAAGCGGCAACGTTGCCCAGATTAACGGCGGTCTTGCAATGACGACCTCCTGCAAATCCAAGGATGCCGCATGGCAGTTCCTGCGCGTTCTCCTCTCGGAGGATTATCAGGAAAACCTCAGCTGGGGTTATCCCATAAGCCAGAAGGCCTTTGACGCGAAGCTCGCAGAAGCAATGAAGCAGGAATACACCACCGACGAAAACGGCAACCAGGTTCCCGTTTCAAACGGCGGCATGAGCATGGGCGACGGGCTTACTGTCGATTTCTATGCAATAACTCAGGAAGAAGCCGATCAGATAATCGAGCTTATAAACTCCGTTGACCGCACGGCGGTCTACGACCAGAGTCTGCTCGACATCATAACCGAAGAGTCGGCATATTACTTCTCGGGCGAGAAGACCGTCGACCAGGTGGCGGACATAATCCAGAGCCGTATGTCGATTTACATTAACGAACAGAGATAAACAACAGGCACCGCGGGCGGGATTATTCCCGCCCCGCGGTAATAAGAGGAAGTAACGATGAAGAAAAAGTGGCATCAGCTTGATGAACGCAAAAAGGATCGCCTGCGAGATCTGGCGTTTCTGTCTCCCAGTATACTGGGAGTTTCTGTGTTTTTTATCCTGCCTTTTTTCGTCATCGTTTATTATTCACTTATAAACAACCCGATACAGCACAGGTTTGTTTTTCTGGATAACTTTATCGCGCTTTTCAAAAACTCGGCCTTCGTTACTGCGGCAAATAATACGGCGGTCTTCTCTCTGATTGCGGTGCCGCTTGCCGTTGTACTTTCATACCTGCTCGCACAGATGCTCGAATGCCGTATACCGATGAAAAGTCAGTTCCGCACCTTTTTTCTAAGCCCGATGATGGTGCCTGTCGCGTCAGTTGTTCTGATATGGCAGGTAATTTTCAGCAATAACGGAACACTTAACGACTTTCTTTCGCTTTTCGGAGTTGATAAAATAGACTGGCTCAAGTCCCAGTATGCCCAGGTCGTCGTTGTTTCTCTGTTTCTTTGGAAAAACCTCGGCTACAATATGATACTTTTCATGGCGGCGCTGAACAACATCCCCAAAGAACTGATTGAGGTCGCCGATATAGACGGGGCGACTCCGTGGTTCAAATTTAGGAACATCACGATTCGTTACCTTTCACCTACGATTCTTTTCGTTACGATACTATCGCTTATAAACTCCTTCAAGGTTTTCCGCGAAGTGTATCTTCTTACGGGCGAATATCCCGTCGAGAGCCTTTATATGCTGCAGCATTTTATGAACAACACCTTTAAGGCGCTGGATTATCAGAAGCTCTCCGCCGCAGCGGTGCTTATGGCGATTGTGATGGTCGTAATCATTGCGCTGCTCTTCATCTTTGAGGACAAGCTCGGAAAGGATGTGGAGGGATGAAAAAGAAACGCTATTTCGGCAGGGGAATGCTCACGCTGCTTGCCGCTTTTTTTGCAATCGCCTTCCTTCTGCCGACCGTTCTGACAATCTCGAATTCCTTTATGGCACAGTCCGAGATTTCGGCGAACTACGGCGCGGTATTTGAGAACGCCGACAACTCTACAAAAACCTACATATCGGATAAGGTTAATTTGAAGTTCATTCCCGACAAGGTGACCTTCAGCCAGTACATTACGGCGCTGATAAAAAGTCCTGATTACCTGCTCAAGTTCTGGAACTCAATTTTTCTCGTGGTTCCGATAGTATTTTTGCAGGTTGCCGTCGCGGCGCTCGCGGCTTACAGCTTTATGCGGTACAGAGGAAAGGCAAAGACATTTCTGTTTTTCTTCTATGTTATCCTGATGCTCATGCCGTATCAGGTTACGCTTGTGCCGAATTATCTCGTATCCGACTGGCTCGGAATACTTAACTCGCGCTGGGCTATAATCCTGCCCGGAACCTTTGCTCCGTTCAGCGTGTTCCTGCTGACGAAATTTATGAGGCGCATACCGGCTCCGCTTATAGAAGCCGCAAGACTTGACGGAGCGGGAGAATGGCAGATATTCACGAAAATTTGTCTGCCCCAGTGCAGAAGCGCCCTTTATTCAATAGTCATTCTGGTATTCATCGACTACTGGAACATGGTAGAACAGGCGATAGTGCTGCTGCCGGATACGACGAAGCAGCCGCTCTCCGTGTTTCTCTCGACAATCAACTCAAGCGAGGTCGGACTTGCCTTCGCCGTAGCGACGATTTATATGATACCGTCGCTGCTGTTGTTCTTGCACGGCGAGGAGGCGCTGGTCGAAGGTATTGCGCATTCCGGTTCGGTCAAGGGATAAATTCACATAACAATCAATAATAGCTATTATGTAAACCATTTGAAAGGGTGTCGGGTTATGACGGATCAGAAAGTAAAAAAACGGGGTTGGGTCAAAAATGCGGCCATAATCTTTCTTGCGGTGATGCTGGCTCTGACCTTCTTTTCAAATACCATAATGAACCACTCCCTGCCCGAAGTCGCGGCCCAGTACGTTCAGTCCGGCACAATCAGCGCCAAGATACGCGGAACCGGTACGGTTGCCGCAAACGAGAGCTATGAAGTAAAGAGCGAGGTGGCCCGCGAGGTGCTGTCCGTTCCCGTTCAGGCAGGGCAGGAGGTCAAGGCTGGCGACACTCTGTTATACTTCTCAGACGCAGAGAGCTCTCAGCTCAAGGATGCGCAGGACGCGCTGGACGCTTTGATCCTAGCCTACAAGAAGGCGCTGATAAACTCGAGTGACAGCGACTATACGAAGGAAAACCGCGATATTCAGCTTGCGCAGAAAACGCTGGATAAGGCAAAAACCGAAAAGAATACGTATTACGTTTCAGACGCGGATCTTATAAACGCCAAGCTGAACGTAAGCAAAGCAAAGGCTGCCGTCACGGCTCAGCAGGCAACGGTGGACGAACTGACGGAGGAACTGTCGGGCTTATCCGCGGGAAACGATAACTCCTCAACATATGCGGCCATAAACGCAAAGCAGGCACAGATTACTGCGGCGCAAAACGACCTCGCTTCAGCTAAGCTGATATATCTGACGAGTTACGACAAGCTTTCAAACTACGCGAGAGAATGGATAACCAAGGACGGAGCCTCGGATTCCAAGCTCTCGATATACATGGAGGCACTCTACGAAAATCTTTCCGGCCAGGCAAGCGCTTCAGCAATAACAATGCCGTTTTCCAGTACAACTATTCCATCGGTTACGGATGCAAAAAACATGGTTGCGGCATACAAGGCCATTACCGACTGCAGCGACACTATTACCTCTTTGACGGCGGAGCTCAACTCGCTGCAAAGTTCGGTAAGTTACAGCGACACAAGCTACTACACAGTAAAAAACAAGCTTACGGAAGCTAAAAAAACGCTGGTTACGCTGCAGACCGCACAGACAAGCTGCGAAACCACACTTTCGGATATTCAGACAAAGTACGATAAGTATCAAACGGCACTGACCAGCTACGAGACGGCCCAGAAGAACCTTGAGGATCTTATGTTCGCGCTTGCCGAGCAGCAGAAGACCGACGGCAAAACGCAGTCCTCGGAAGCACTCGATCTCGCCGCCCAGAGAAAGCAGATTGAGGAAAAGGAAGAAGAACTCGCCGACCTTAAAGCAGGCGGAGAAGGTGCGGAGATTAAAAGCAAGGTCAACGGCATCATTGCGGCTGTCAACATTTCCGCGGGAAAGACCGCAGAGGCGGACGCTGTGCTTATGACTATCGAAGTGCCGGACATGGGCTACGGGATAAACATCTCCGTGACGACGGAGCAGAGCAAAAAGGTCTCGCCCGGAGATACCGCTGAGGTCACGAACTATTATTCCTCCGAGCCGCTTACGGCGACGCTTGTCGCAATAAAGTCAGATCCTCAGAACCCCACCACGAACAAGCTGCTTAGCTTTAAGCTGCAGGGTGAGGTCGAGAGCGGCACACAGCTGAGTCTTGCAATCGGGGAGCGCGGCGGGAATTATGAGACGATAGTTCCGAACAGCGCCATCCGCTCTGACAACAACGGTAAATTTGTTCTCGCCGTCATCGCAAAGAACAGTCCGCTCGGAAACAGATATATCGCGACGCGAATCGACGTTCAGGTGCTTGCGACGGACGACGTCAACAGCGCAGTCTCAGGCGGACTTACCACGAGCGACTTCGTTATAACGACGTCGACAAAGCCCGTTGAGCCGGGCACGCAGGTGCGGCTTGCGGACGGTTAAGCCGGACGTATATAATAAAGGGAGGGTGCGGCATTGAATAATAAAAAGAAAATACTGCTTATTACCGCAAACGCCGTCCTTCTGATTTTGATTGCAGTCTGTTTTCTTCAGATGCACAGCTACAGTAGAGTTCTTTTAGGCCAGCAGGCGGCGGAATACTGGGCAGGCGACAGCGAGGAACCGTTTGCGCAGGTATCTTGCTTTTTTCCCGAAACCAAACTCGCCGCAACAGACAGCATTTTTGCTTTCCGGAAAACCATCGGTGCCAAACTGGCTGACACGGGTATTAAGGCGAAGGAGGAAGGAGAGTACTGGACGGACTGCTACTCCGCCGAAGACAGCCTGACAGTCGCAGGCGACCGCAATTCATCGGAGGCGACGGTCATCGGCGTCGGCGGGGACTTTTTCCTGTTTCATCCCTATGAGCTAGTATCGGGAAGCTACCTCAGTGAAGACGACGTTATGAAAGACAGAGTCATTCTGGACTATGAGCTTGCCTGGAAGCTGTTCGGCGGAACCTCGCTTGAAGGAATGTCGGTCACCATAAACGGCACGCCCTATTATGTTGCGGGAGTCGTCCGCAGAGAAACGGATAAGTTCTCGACTAAAGCATTTTCGGACGAACCTGTAATGTTTATGTCATATTCTACACTTGCGTCTTTGAAAGAGGGGACGGGCATAAGCTGCTACGAACTTGCGATGCCAGATCCGATTTCGAATTACACGGAAAACTTCGTACAGGAGAGCTTTAAGACTGCGGGAGGCGTTGCGGTTGAAAACAGCGCACGCTACGAATTTTCGAGCATTTTCAAGATGTTAAAAGATTTCGGAAGTCGCTCGATTTACAATAGCGGAGTTGTTTATCCGTATTGGGAGAACGCCGCGAGAATTTCGGAGGTCTATGTCGCACGGCTTTATGTGTTCGTTCTTCTTCTCGCCTTGTTCCCACTTATCTGCTTGATCGTTATTGCGGTAAGGCTTATTAAGCGCCTTGTTGCAAAGTTGAAACACCTGAAGGATGACGCTTCGGAAGCATGGGACGACAGATATGCGCGTGAGGCGGCGTGGAAGGAACGCAGAGCAAACAAACGTATCAATAAAAACCTCAGCCGCCATGAGAGCAATAAAAAGCGGAATGTTAAGACTCCGGCAAGGACGCCGGCGGAGCCGGAGGACCCGATTGAAACGGAAATCACGCCGGACATTGAAAGCATAGTCCGTGAGATTTTGGATGGAATGAAAGGCCCGGAGACAAAAGTTTAGTTTGAATACGATACAAAAGCAAGACGCAGGTGTGTTTATCCCGCGTCTTGCTTCGTTTTAATTTCTGCATTGTACCAGCTTGCTTACGGTAGCTTAAGTCCAAGAGCAGCGATGTGCTCACGCGCGAGAGCGGCTACGCCTTCAAAATCAACGTGAGGGTTTAGGATAGCCTCGATTCTGTCGTGTACGCTTTTTGCTTCGGCAAGCGCGGAATAAGCCTCGTTAAGCAGAGCCTCTTTCGCCTTTTCGCTGCGGCGCAGCTCGGGTTTCGCCTTCTTCAGCCTCACGCTGTCTGCCAGAGCGTCAAGCCTTATGTGACGCGCCCCGGGAACTTCGGAGAGCGTTGTGCCGGAGCTGAGAAATCCCAGAGAGAGCGAGGGGACAAGCACCGCTTCAAGGGCTTCCGGAGTCAGCGGGTCGGGACACATTATTACGTCATGCCCGGCTTCAAGCGCCGACTGTGCCAGATGCTGCAGGGCGGCATCAGCAAGCTGAAGCCTGTTTTCAAAAACATAGAAACGCTTGCACAGCGCCGTCAGGGTTTCGGGGAAAGCAACAGAGCCGCGACAGGTCAGCGCACTCAGAAAGCGATATGTTATCCGGCCTTTTTCTTTACGGCGCTTTCCGAATTCATGCAGAGCGATACCGTTTGCCCGTCGGACAGCCGCCTCCTTGTCTGGCTCGGAGGTGAAGGAGCTTTGCCAGCCTGTTTTAAGCTGCCCTGCGGCGGAGAGCAGTGAATAGGCCTTTTTATAGCTTGCGCTGCAAGCGTCATTAAGCTCCTTGAGCTCTTTTTTGTATACGCCGATGGCTCCATAGTCATAAAACGCGCCAAGATTGATACAGGCGGAATCAACGGCGGCAATGTGAGGATCTGCAAGATGAGGCGCCGTGCCGTCGGCATAGGCAGTCTTAAGCCCGGGAATATATACGCCGTCAAGCGACGAGGGGTCGCCCGAGCATACGGCATATTCGACGTTGAGACCCGCTTTTTCGGCCGTGCTGCCGATAAGTTTCATAAAGCTTGATTTTCCGCAGCCCGGACCGCCCTTGATTATCCATAGAAAAGTCCCGTCAGCTAAGGATACAAAGCTGTCGTAGAGAGAATAGAAGCCGCGGCCGGTATTGCCGCCGAGAAAATATCGCAAAATGCGCCGGTCATTCATAGTGTTTCATTCCCTTCCGCGAGGTGTACTCTTATTCGCTACACATTATGCAGAGGAAGGGACTTTTGCCCGCCGTTTTGACGCTGTTTCGGAAATTTGCGTAAAAATATCGGAAAAACCTATTCGGCCTCGCGCAGGCGCTCGACTATGCTCTCGCGCCCTATGCTTCTGTAAGCGAGCGCAGGCAGCAGATAGGACAGAAGAAGCATCGCGGGCAGGCATATAAGCATCGGCAGCAGGGTGAAATGATAGGAGAAAAACCATATCTGACCCGCGAACAGCTTTACAATCAGATAAACGATAACATTGCCGGCTGTGAAGGACGCAAGCAGAGCCGTGAAGGCGTAGGTGAAGCCCTCCCCGATGAGCATGCGGCGCAGTTGCTTCAGTGTCATTCCTACACTTTGCAGCATCGCGAGCTCTCTTCTGCGGGAGATGATAGAGGTCAGTATCGAGTTCATAAAGTTGAGTATGCCTATAAGCCCAAGTATCGCGGACAACACGCCGCCGACTATGACTATCATGCTCTGCATGCTGTGAAATTCCGCGGCGGCGGAATCCTTGGACACACAGCTCATCTGCGAGCCGTCACAGTAGGCTTCAACGGCCTTGGCGACCTCGGCTTCCTTGCCGGCCTGTGCGTTGCATAGAACGTGTAAAGGAGTTTTAACCGTGTTGTGTGCAAGATACTCGGTACTCGGGAGTATGAACTCAGGATCAATATAGTGTCCGTGCATGCAGTTGGCGGGGTTCGGCATGAAGGCTATGCCCAGAACGGTGTATTCCTTAGTATCGCCGTTTCCGTAGTCGAGAGTTACCTTGTCGCCAGGCTTATAGTACGGATAGTCGTATGAATCGCCGTTGTCGACATAGGAGCTGATATAGACATAGCTGCCGCTCTCGAATTTGTCATAGTCCGCCTCTCCGCCAAGCACCTCGAGCTTATCGAATACGAGCTTGTCTATGCCGTAGACATGCGCGTAACAGCTTTTTTCGTCCGTAAACTTACTGACGCAGTCACTAGTATATTTTGAACCGTAGTCCTTATTGAGCCGTTCATCGATGATTTTCTGCACGTTGGCGGCGGCGCTGTCGGAAAGAAGGTGCGAGTTTTCTGACATATAGACCGCACCGACTTCGCTCACTCCTTCGATGGCGCTTATCGTGTTCAGCGTGTCGGCATCAGTATATTCGAGTTCATACTGGGTAATGAGCTTCGAGTTGCAGACGGAAAAATCGGATATGACCTTATCTTCCAGATATTTGTCCATGTCGAAGCCCGTAACTATCGTGTAGACGCTGCTGACGAGAATGAGGCTGAGAGACAGCGAAAGAACGACGGCAACGAGTTTTCTGCGCGATCGACAGACATTCTGCATAGCCATAGAAAACGTGGTAATCCTTTTTGAACCGCGTCTTTTTCTTTTTTTTCCCGATTCCTCAAAATAGCGCAGAGCCTCCATGGGGCTGGTTCTTGACGCAAGCTTTGCGGGCTTTGAGCAGCTTATAAAGACAGTTGCGAAGCTGAACAGCGCGGAGAGCGCGAATATGAGACCGTTCATGGAGACGATACCCTGTCCGGAGTAATATGTGTTGCTGAGTATGACAGGCAGGAGGAGAGTGCCGATGCCATAGCCTATCAGAAGCCCTATGGGTATGCCGACGCAGGAGAGCAGCAGTGCTTGCCTGCGTACGATGCTCCGCAGTTGCTTTCCGGTAGTGCCTATGGTTTTCAAAAGTCCGTAGTAGCGGGTGTCCTTTGTAACGGAGATGTAGAAAACATTGTAGATTATGAGGTAGCCGGAGGCCACTATCAGCAGCAGTACCATGACTATAAGAACTACGGTCGTACTGTCTACTTCCGCTCCGCCGTAGGCCCAGTTGACACCTTGATTTAATAGGCTCGGGTCATAGCCGCTGTCAGTCGTTATCTTGGTGATTTTATTCTCGATATTGAACGAGTTGCTGAACCAGATAGAGCAGGAAATCATACCCGAATAGTCGTATTCGCTGCTTTCATATAGGGGAATATTACTCATCGGCGCCGTGTCAAGGACGTAATCCTTGGAAAGCCAGACCTCCTGTGCCATAGCGATGGGGTCGCCCTCCCAGAAGCCGCAGAGCTTGAAGGTTTCGTGATAGGTTTTACCGCGGACCGTGAAATCGAGCGGAACCTCCTGACCGAGCTCGTGCGGGATACCCAGCGCGTCGAGGACGATAGTCGAGGTTGCAAGGTCGTTGTATTCCTTTGGCATTGTGCCTGTCTCGGGATAGCAGAAGCTCCATTTTGCGTCCTTATCCTCGCTGTAGCGTATTTCGGTTGCCTGCTTCGAAAACTCTGGATTATCGGCTGAGGAAAGAAATATATCATATGAAATATCGCTGATTGAAGGGTGTGTACTGATTTTGTCGTACTGTTCCTGCGTTATGAATTTATACCCCGCGTGAGCCTCGGTTCCGACCTGACGGCAGGTGCTGCGCTCCACGGTTTTCAGCATGCTTCCTCCGATGGTGAAAAGACTCGTGAACAGCACCGAGGTCAGCGCGATGGCGCAGATTGCCACAATATTGCGCGTTCTGTTGGCTCTGAGGCTTTTTCGCGAAATATTGCCTATCGCCTTTTTGTTTTTAACCCTTATCATTTCGCACCGCCTACGATTTTTCCGTCCTCTATGCGGATTATTCGGTCGGCTAGCTGTGCCAGCTCCTCGTTATGGGTTATCATTACAATGGTTTGGCTGAATTTTTCGCCGGTGACCTTAAGAAGCCCCAGAACATCCTGACTTGTTTTGCTGTCAAGGTTTCCGGTCGGCTCATCCGCAAGGATTATGGCGGGCTTTGAGGCGAGCGCGCGGGCAATCGCGACGCGCTGCTGCTGTCCGCCGGAAAGATTGTTGGGAAGGTTCTGAAGCTTTGTTTCAAGCCCCAGCGTTTTTATGATTTTGTCCACATATTCGGCGTCCGGCTCCTTGCCGTCAAGCTGAATGGGCAGAACAATGTTTTCATAGACGTTCAGCACCGGCACAAGATTGTAATTTTGGAAAACGAAACCGATTTTGCGGCGGCGGAAGATTGTAAGTTCCTCATCCTTTAACGAGAAAATCTCCTTGCCGTCTACACTCACGCTGCCTGTTGTGGGTCTGTCAAGCCCGCCAAGCATATGCAGCAGCGTGGATTTGCCGCTGCCCGAGGTCCCGACGATGGCGATGAACTCTCCGTTTTGCACCTGCAGGTCGACTCCGTCCAGAGCGTGAACGGCGGTTTCTCCGCTGCCGTATATTTTCTTTAAGTCCTTTGTTTCAAGTATAGTCATTTTTATCCTCCAAAAAGTCCGTATCGCGGGATATTTCCCTACGATACGGACTTTATCACATAATTGTTTCGACATTCTTTCGCCCGAAACGATAAATATAACGGTTTTGAAAGATTTCAGCTCTCACGAGGAAGATACACGGAAAATACGGAGCCTTTATCCTCCTGCGAAGCCACTTTGATATATCCGCCCTCGCCGGAAACTATTTCGCGAGAAAGGTAGAGACCGATACCGACGCCGTCAAGGCTGCCGACGCGCGGGCTTCGGTAAAAGCGTGTAAAAATCTTTGCCTGCTCTTCCTCCGACACTCCGATGCCGCTGTCTTTAACGTCGATACGGCAGAAAAGCTCGAAAGCCGTAACGGAGATTTCCACAGTTCCGCCGCAGGGAGTGTATTTAACTGCGTTGTCCACGATGTTATATACTGCTTCCGCTGTCCATTTGGGGTCGAAGAACGCCTTTTCGTCCGTTTCCGTGACAGTAACGGCAATGTTCTTCGCCCCTGCCTTAGGTGCGATCTGCGCATTAACGGCGCACAAAAGTGGCTGAAGCTCTGAAATTATCGGATTCAGTGTGATGATACCCGCCTCAAGCCTCGAACCCTTGACGAGGGACTCGATAAGGAAGCTGAGCTTTTCCGCCTGCTCGGACAGAGCCGAAACGTACTGTGCACTTTCCTGTGACAGGTCCTGCTCACCGAGAAGCTGGGTATAGAGGAGTATGTTTGAAACGGGGGTCTTCGTCTGATGCGAAATGTCCGCGATAAGCTCTTTGATCTTGTCCTTTTCCTCCGCAAGATTTTTTGAGGACACGGAACAGGACGAAAGATACTGGGCAAGCTTCGTCTCAACCGAGGACAGCAGGCTTTCATCAAAAACGCTCTCCGTAAAATCGCCGGAGATAGCGTTATCTATCATTTTGGAGGCGTTTTCGAGCGTTTTCTTCGTTTTTCTGTGATAGTACAGGGCAAAGCAGACTGCGGAAAGTACTGCCAAGAGCGCGAAAGCGAGGCAGACATAATCGAAAAGGCTCATTTTACTTCACCGCCCAGGTATAGCCTATGCCGTAAACAGTTTTTATGTAAACCGGTTTTGAAGGGTTATCCTCCAGCTTGTCGCGCAGACGCTTCACCGTAACGGAAAGCGCGTTTTCGTCAACATATTCGGCTCCGTCCGTCCATATCCTGTCGACAAGCGAGGCGCGCTCCACGGTGAAGCCTCTGTTTTCAATCAGTATTTTAAGGAGCTTCTGCTCGGTTTTGCTCAGCTCCACCGACTGACCGTCCCTGAAATATTCAAACCGCTCAAAATCAAATACAAAGCCGTCAATTTCCTGCCTGCCGATTCGCTGCTCTGAACCCTTTCGAAGCTGGGTGTTGACCCTTGCGCGAAGTACGGCGAGGCTGAACGGTTTTGTTATATAGTCGTCCGCTCCGCTTTCAAGCCCTGTGACAATGTCCGTTTCAAGGTCATTAGCAGTCAGGATGATGACGGGTGCGCTTCCGCGGATGGCGCCGAGAAGGTCGAGACCGTTTCCGTCGGGAAGGTTGAGGTCGAGCACAAAAAGGTCAAAGCGCGCCTTTGCAATCTCGTCCATCGCGGATTTATAGCTGTGGCAGGCAAACGGGCTTATTGCATCACTTTTCAGGGCGATACAGATGCCTTTCGCAAGCGCTCTGTCGTCCTCAACAATCAGGATATTTTTCAAAGCTTTGCCTCCGTTAAAAAAAGATAGGATGACCTTGAGGTCATCCTATCACATTATTTAGACAAAATCAATTTCACAACTAAAGCTCCACGGTTCCGTTGTAGACGAGACTCGCATTGCCCGTGAGATAAACGGCGTCGTCCGTGTAGCTTACAACAAGCTCACCGCCGCGAACCTTCACCGTTACGTCCACGCCCTTTTCGCAAAAACCGTTTTCGACAGCCGCGACGACAGCCGCGCACGCTCCGGTTCCGCAGGCGAGTGTTTCGCCGTTGCCGCGTTCCCAGACACGCATTTTAAGCGTATTGGCGTTGACGACCCGGACAAATTCCGTGTTGACGCGCTCGGGGAACAGGGGGTCGTTTTCAAACAGGGGGCCGACGTTTGCAATGTCCACGCGGTCGACTCTGTCGACAAATACCACGCAATGGGGGTTGCCCATGTTGACGCAGTTTATCGAATATTCTCCGTCCGCGACTTTGACCTTACGGTCAATGACCCTGTCGCCGCCGAGCTTAACGGGTATTTTAGCAGGCACAATCTCGGCCTTGCCCATATTTACACGCACGGAGCGCACCTCGCCGCCGAAGGAATAGAGCGTGAGCTCCTTGACGCCGCTTTCGGTTTCAACGGTCATCTCCATCCTGGGGACTATACCGCGGTCATGCAGGTATTTTCCGACGCAGCGCATACAGTTGCCTGCCATGCCGCTCTCCGAGCCGTCCGCATTGAAAATACGCATCTTCGCATCCGCTATTTCGGAGGGTTCTATGAGAACTATTCCCGTGCCGCCGATGCCGAAGTGGCGGTCGGCAAGCGAGGTGCTCAAAGACTCGGGGCAGGAGATGCTGCCGTCGAAGTTCTCAAAGAAAATGTAGTCGTCGCCGCTGCCCTGCATTTTAGCGAAGGACAGAGTTTCTCGCTCTGTACGCATATGCGCGATATCAACAAGCTCGGTGTTATGCTCGTTATAACGGCTTGCAAGCATATCCGCAAGGGCGTTTGCGGTGTCAAGTGAAGTCAGACAGGGAATTGAAAGCTGGAGTGCGCGGCGGTTGATACGGATAAAGTCATTGATATAGTTCGGCTCCGTCGTGCCCGTCATAATAAGGTAAGAGACTTTTCCGTCTTCAAGCAGGCTCAGCACGTTTGTCTCGTCGCAGAGCTTGCCGACAACGATTACATCGACGCCGAGACGCTCGATTTCACGCGCGTTCCCGTCTGTGGCGTAGAGCTTGAAGCCGAGCTCGTCAAACTTTCTCGCAAGGTCTATGACTTCAAAGCGGTCCTGCCTGTTGGCGCTTATGAAAACGCCCTTTTCGCGGTCACGCGAATGGGAATCGAGCTTGAAGCCCGCAGATAAAAGACCCTTAAAAAGCGCTTCCTCAAGCGTCTTGCCGATGCCGAGGACTTCACCCGTGGATTTCATCTCGGGGCTCAGAGCGGAGTTTACGCCCAGAAGTTTTTCAAACGAGAACACCGGAACCTTGACAGTTATATAAGGCGGCTGCTTGTACAGACCCGTACCGTAGGGCATATCCTTAAGGCACTGCCCGACCATGAGACGGGTGGCGATGTCGACCATCGGAAGCCCCGTCACCTTGCTGATGTAGGGTATCGTACGCGATGCGCGGGGATTGACCTCGATTACATAGAGCTCACCGCCGTAGATGAGATACTGAATATTGACAAGTCCGCGCGTGCTCATCGCAAGGGCGAGCTTCGTCGAGACCTCGATGATGTTTGTCAGCATCTTGTCGCCGATGTTATAGGGCGGGTAGACTGCGATACTGTCGCCGCTGTGGACGCCCGCGCGCTCTATGTGCTGCATGATACCGGGTATGAGAACGTCGGTACCGTCACATATTATGTCAACCTCAAGCTCCGTTCCCATCATATATTTATCGACCAGAACAGGATTGTCAATGCCCTGAGTGAGAATGATGCTCATGTACTGACGCACATTTTCCTCGGTATAGGCGATAGTCATGTTCTGACCGCCGATGACATAGGACGGACGCAGCAGGACTGGGTAGTCGAGAGTATCTGCGGCGTTTAGAGCCTCCTCAAGGCTGACGGCGCTCATACCTTTCGGACGGCGGATATTGAAATTCTCCAGAAGTGCGTCGAAGCGCATACGGTCTTCCGCAAGGTCGATGCTCTCAGCGGAGGTGCCGAGGATTCTTATCCCAGCGCCGCTCAAAGCGTGCGTAAGATTGATAGCGGTCTGTCCGCCGAAGGCGACCACAACTCCGTAAGGCTTTTCGACGTCAACGACGTGCATAACGTCCTCGAAGGTCAGCGGCTCGAAGTAGAGCCTGTCCGCCGTGTCAAAGTCCGTCGAGACGGTTTCGGGGTTGTTGTTGATGATAACAACCTCGTAACCCAGCTCTTTCAGCGTTTTTACGCAATGGACGGAGCTGTAGTCGAACTCGATGCCCTGACCGATGCGTATAGGTCCGCTGCCGAGAACGATGATGCGTTCCTTAACGCCTTTGATGAACGGGCGCGCTTCGCAGTGCGCGTCACAGGTGGAATAGAAGTAAGGCGTTTCGGCGGCAAACTCGGCGGCACAGGTGTCAACCATTTTGTAGGCGCATTTTGCGGGGTTCTCGACTATGCAGCCCGAGATGCGCTCAAGCGCCTTGTCCGTATAGCCGTAGTACTTGCCCAGCCTGTAGCTTTCTTCGGAAAGACTCTTTCCAAAGATGCCGTTTTCAAAGTCCGCCAGATTTTTTAGCTTGTAAAGAAACCACGGGTCGATTTTCGTTATCTCGTTTATTGTTCCGACGCTCACGCCCTGCCTGAGCGCTGTGAAAACGGTGAACAGGCGCCTGTCGTCCACCTTGTGCAGTTCTGATATTATGTCAACCTCAATCGGCTTTTTGGGATTCAGCGTGTCGAGCCCGAGCTCCGCGCCTCGCACGGCCTTCATGATTGCCGCTTCGAAGCAGGAGGCGATTGCCATGACTTCGCCGGTTGCCTTCATCTGGGTGCCGAGAGTGCGGTCAGCGACTACGAATTTGTCAAAGGGCCACTTCGGGAGCTTGCAGACGACATAGTCGACTGTCGGCTCAAAGCAGGCGCTGGTTTTGCCCGTTACGTCGTTTCTTATCTCGTCAAGCGTGTAGCCGAGAGCAATTTTGGCGGCGACCTTCGCAATCGGGTAGCCTGTTGCCTTGCTCGCGAGGGCGGAGGAACGCGAAACGCGCGGATTGACCTCGATGACGGTATATTCGAAGCTGTGAGGATTGAGCGCAAACTGGCAGTTGCAGCCGCCCTCGATACCCATTTCTGTAATAATGTCGAGCGACGCAGTGCGGAGCATCTGATACTCCTTGTCGGAGAGCGTCATCGCGGGCGCGACGACGATGCTGTCGCCCGTGTGAACGCCGACGGGGTCGAGGTTTTCCATGCTGCACACGGCGATGACGTTGCCAGCTCTGTCGCGCATGACCTCAAACTCGATTTCCTTCCAGCCGGCAATATACCGCTCGACAAGTATCTGAGTAATGGGGGAGAGCATGAGACCGTTGCGGGCGATGATTTTCAGTTCATCCTCGTTGTATGCAACGCCGCCGCCTCCGCCGCCGAGAGTGAACGCGGGACGGATGATAACGGGGTAGCCGATCTCCCGCGCAATCTCCATTGAACGCTCAAGGTCGTTTGCGACGTTGGAGGGTATTACCGGCTGACCGATTTTGAGCATGGTGTCGCGGAAAAGCTGCCTGTCCTCAGCCTTGTCGATGGCCTCCGCGGAGGTACCGAGCAGGCGCACGCCCGTTTTTTCGAGGTAGCCCTCTTTGCTGAGCTGCATCGCGATGGTAAGCCCCGTCTGTCCGCCGAGGGATGCAAGCAGGCTGTCGGGATGCTCCTTTTCAATGATGCGCTTGACTGTTTCTGCCGTAAGCGGCTCAAGGTAAATTTCGTTGGCAAGCGAGGTGTCTGTCATTATCGTCGCGGGGTTCGAGTTCACGAGAACGACATTGAGCCCCGCTTCCTTGAGTACGCGGCAGGCCTGATTGCCCGCGTAGTCGAATTCCGCCGCCTGGCCTATGACAATCGGACCGGAGCCGATGACGAGAACTTTCTTAATGGTTTTATCGGCAGGCATTACCTTTCACCTCCGCTCATTAGACCCAGGAACTTTCCGAAGATAAACCTCATGTCCCGCGGCCCGCAATGAGCCTCGGGGTGGAACTGCAGGGAAAACGCTTTGAGCAAAGGATAGTCGAGACCTTCGCAGGTGCCGTCGTTAAGGTTTACATAACTCAATTTGGCAATGCTTTCATCAAGGCTGTCGGAGATTACCGCATAGCCGTGATTCTGCGATGTTATGTAAACACGACCGCTTTCTAAATCCTTGACCGGCTGGTTGCCGCCGCGGTGTCCGTAACGCAGCTTTTCTGTTTTTCCTCCCGCGGCGAGAGCCAAAAGCTGATGTCCGAGGCAGATTCCGAAAATCGGCACCTTACCGAGAAGCTCTTTGATTTGCGCGATACACTCTACGTTTTCGGCAGGGTCGCCCGCTCCGTTTGAGAGCATGACGCCGTCGGGCATCATCGCTAGGATTTCGCCTGCCTTAGTGTTATATGGAAATACCGTGACCTTGCAGCCGAGATCAGCAAGTTCACGGATTATGTTCCTTTTCGCGCCGTAATCAATGAGGGCCACGCTGTATTCTGCATCACCCTTGGGCGCGACAATATAGGGGCTTTTTGTACTGGTTTGTTTGACAACGCCTGTAACGGTGAAGGCTTTCACGGTATCCGGAACGCCCTCGGGCTTCGTTCCGGTAATCATAGCGTTCATTACGCCGGTTTCGCGGATTATCTGCGTTATCTCACGGGTATCGACGCCGCAGATGCCGACAACTCCCTGATTTTTCAGGAAGCTGTCAAGCGTTTCCTCGCAGCGAAAATTCGAAGGATTTTTGCACCAGTTGCGGACAACAACGCCGCGCGCATGGCATTTCCAGCTCTCATAGTCCTCGTGGATGATGCCGTAATTGCCCATTTCGGGGAAGGTGTGCATTATTATCTGTCCCGCGTAGCTGGGGTCTGTCAGCGTTTCGACATAGCCGACAACGCCCGTGGTGAACACAAGCTCGCCGACGGCTTCGCCCTCCGCCCCAAAGGACTCACCCTCGAAGACGCGGCCGTTTTCTAAAATTATGTAAACCTTACTCATGATCTTAATTATTGCCGAGGAGTTTGACCAAAACAGCCTTCTGTGCGTGAAGCCTGTTTTCCGCTTCGTCAAACAGCTCGTTGGCGTGAGCTTCAAAAACCTTTTCGGTGATTTCCTCTCCGCGGTGGGCGGGCAGGCAGTGCTGAACCATAGCGTCGGGCTTTGCTATGCTCATCACCGCGTCGTTGACCTGGAAGCCCTGGAAGACCGTGCAGCGGTCAACAAATTCGTCCTCCTGACCCATGGAGGCCCAGACGTCGGTATAAATAACATCTGCGTCCTTCGCAGCGAGCAGAACGTCGCTGGTACACAGGAAGTCGCCGTTCTCGGCGGCCCACTTCATCAAAGCGGCGTCGGGCTTGTAGCTGTCGGGGCAGGCGATAGCAACCGACATGCCCATCTTGATACAGCCGACCATGAGGGAGTTTGCCATGTTGTTGCCGTCGCCGATGAAGCAGAGCTTTAAGCCCTTGAAGCTGTGCTTGTATTCACGAATTGTCATGAGATCCGCCAGCACCTGACAGGGGTGGCAGTAATCCGTGAGACCGTTAATAATCGGTATGGAGCCGTATTTTGCAAGGTCCTCGACCTCGGCTTGCGCGAAGGTGCGTATCATAATGCCGTCAAGATAGCGGGAAAGAACCCTTGCCGTATCGGCAACAGGCTCTCCGCGCCCAATCTGAAGGTCGCGTGAGGAAAGGAAAAGCGCGTTTCCGCCGAGCTGGTACATTCCGACCTCAAAACTCACTCTTGTACGGGTCGAGCTTTTCTGAAAAATCATTCCCAGGGTTTTGCCCTTAAGGAGGTGATGTTCAATGCCGTTTTTCCTCTCGTATTTGAGCTGGTCGGCAAGATTGAGTATTCCGACAATCTCCTCGCCTGTGAGGTCGGAAAGCTTCAAAAGATGCTTCATTGTGCGATGACTCCCTTCAAAATCTGTATGGCTTTTTCAAGTTCTTCCCATGTGATATTAAGCGGCGGCAGCAGTCTAACCTTGCTTTTCGCCGTAAGCACGATAACGCCCTTATCCAGGCATTCGCGTGCGATTTGCTTTGCGTCCTTCGCGGTTTCAATACCGAGCATCAGCCCAAGTCCTGTAACGGACTTCACGCCCTTCGCGCCCTCAAGCTGCGCCTTGATGTACTCGCCTTTTTTGACGACCTCGTCAAAGAGCTTTTCGTCGAGCCGCGACAGTATGCTCAGAGCGCCGGCCGCGCATATCGGATTTCCGCCGAAGGTTGAGCCGTGCGTTCCTGCCGTCATAGTATTTTCGACCTTTTCTCCGAGCATCGCACAGCCCATCGGCAGTCCGCCGGCAAGCCCCTTTGCCGTGGTCACGATGTCGGGTACGATACCGTACTGCATATAGGCGTAAAGCGTGCCGGTTCTGCCGTTTCCGGTCTGCACCTCGTCGATTATGAGTAGAAGGTCACGCTCAGCACAGAGCTTTGCCGCTGCCGTCACATAGGCTTTGTCGAGAGCGATTACGCCGCCCTCGCCCTGAACGAGCTCCAGCATAACTGCGCAGACGGAGCCGTCGCATAGAGCCTCAAGCGCCGCAAAATCGTTAGCCGGAGCGTACTTGAAGCCTTCTAGGAAAGGAGCAAAGTGGACATGCATTGCTTCCTGTCCGGTTGCGGAAAGCGTTGCCATCGTGCGTCCGTGGAAGCTGTTTATAAGCGTAACTATAGTGTTTCGCCCGGAGCCGTACTTATCAGACGAGTATTTTCTCGCACACTTAATCGCGCATTCGTTTGCCTCGGCTCCCGAGTTTCCGAAGAAGACCTTTTTCATGCCCGTCTTTTCGCAGAGTATCTGCGCTAGATGAGCCTGCGGCTCGGTATAGTAAAGGTTGGAGATGTGCTGCAAAGCGTGAAGCTGAGCTTCGACCGCCTTGATCCACTCGCCGTCGCAGACGCCGAAGCAGTTGACGCCGATGCCGCTCCCGAGGTCAATGTAGACCTTGCCGTTTTCGTCTGTTATCTGTGCGCCGACGCCGCTTTCAGCGACCAGCGGCGACCTTGCGTAGGTGTCGGCTACATGTGTGTTGTATAATTCAATTATATCCATTTTATCGCTCCAATATTATGTTAACCTATACGAACATTGTACCGATGCCTTCGTCGGTCAGAGTTTCAATGAGTATCGAGTGCGGCACGCGCCCGTCGATGATGAACACCTTTTTGACGCCTCGGCGTATCGCCTCGATGCAGCAATCGACCTTTGGAATCATGCCGCCGGAAATGACGCCTTCGCGCACGAGCTGCGGAGCTTCGCTAACGTTGACAACGGGGATAAGAGATTTCGGGTCGTTCCTGTCTCGCAGAAGCCCGGAAATGTCTGTCATGGACACAAGGCTTTCCGCTTTCAGCGTTCCCGCTATGCGGCTTGCAGCCGTGTCGGCATTTATATTGTAGCTGTTGCCGTCCTTGTCGCAGCCTATGGAGGAGACGACGGGGATATAGCCCTTATCGAGTACGTCGAGTATCGGCCTTGGGTCAATGTTTACAATCTCGCCGACATAGCCCAGCTCGTCGCGCAGCTTTTCGGCCTCAATCATGTGTCCGTCCATGCCGGAAAGCCCGATAGCGCGGCCGCCCATGTTCCCGATGAGGCTGACGAGATTTTTCGAGATTTTACCGGCCAGAACCATCTGCACCACCTCGGCCGTTTCCTTATCTGTCACGCGAAGCCCGTCGATGAACTGAGTCTCCCTGCCCATTTTTTTGAGCGTATCGCTGATTTCGGGTCCGCCACCGTGAACCAGTACGACCTTGACCCCGATGAGCGAGAGCAAAACAATATCGCCCATGACCGCGCGCTTAAGCTCCTCGTTTATCATCGCGTTGCCGCCGTATTTGACAACAACGATTTTATTGTTGTAGCGCTGGATATACGGAAGAGCTTCGATGAGCACCTTGGCCCGCTGAGCGTTTGTCAGTTTTTCGTCCACGATGTCTGCCTCCTTCGAAAATATTATGTCAACTGCGGTAGTCGCCGTTTATCTTAACGTAATTGTAGGTCAGGTCACAGCCGAAGGCTGTTGCGCAGGCTTCTCCGTCGCCGAGAGAGACGTCGATAATAATCTCGCCGCAGGAGAGGACCTCCTTTGCCTTTTCCTCGGAAAAAGCGATTCCGCCGCCGTTCCTGCAGACGCTGATTTCGCCGGCGTCTGACTTGAAGCCGACTGCCACCTTGTTCACATCGACATCGGCGCCCGAGTAGCCGATTGCGCAGAGGACTCTGCCCCAGTTTGCGTCCGAGCCAAACATAGCGCATTTGAGAAGGAGAGAGCAGATGACGCTCTTTGCGATTTTTTTTGCGTCCTCCTTGCTTTTCGCGCCGCTTACGGTGCATTCGAGGAGCTTTGTCGCGCCCTCGCCGTCCTTTGCTATCAAGCGGCTGAGCTTAAGGCTGATTTCGGTCAGCGCAGCTTTGAAAGCATCAAAATCCCCGCCGTCGGCGACGATGCATTCATTTTCCGCCATGCCGTTTGCAAGAACCACCATCGTGTCGTTTGTCGAGGTGTCGCGGTCGATGCTTATCATGTTGAAAGTATCCTGAATGCTCTCTGTCAGAGCCTTTTGAAGCATTTCGGGGCTTATCGCGGCGTCCGTCGTAACAAATACGAGCATTGTCGCCATATCGGGATGAATCATTCCGCTGCCCTTGGCAATAGCGCCGATTCTGACCTGTTTGCCGCCGAGGCAGAATTCAAGCGCGACCTCCTTTTTTGACGTATCGGTGGTCATTATAGCCGTTGCCGCGTCTTCGGAATTGTCGCCGAGCCCAGCGACGAGTGACGGTATTCCGCGTTCTATCGGCTCAAGGCTCAGCTTCTGCCCTATAACTCCGGTGGAGGCTACGATAACGTCCGATGAATTCACATCGGTAAACTTTTCAACAAGCCCACACATTCCCTCGGCTATCTCAATGCCGTTAGCGTTGCAGGTGTTAGCGTTGCCGCTGTTTACGATTATCGCGCGGGCGTAGCCGTCAGCAATGTTCTTTTGCGTAACGATTATCGGCGCGCCCTTGACAAGATTTTTGGTGTAAACCCCCGCCGCCGCAGCCTTCTTCTCGCTGACGATGAGAGCCAGATCCTTTTTATTCGATTTTCTTATACCGCAGCATATGCCCGAGGCGAGAAAGCCCTTTGGCGCGCATACGCCGCCGCTGATATAGTTCATATTATGTAAACCTCCAGTTGGTGTCGTCTGATTATTTGTTCCTTATCCGAGTACAAGCCCCGTTTCTTCGGGAAGACCGCACATTATATTGAAGCACTGTATGGCCGCGCCCGAGGCCCCCTTGCCGAGATTGTCGAACAGGGAGCACAGAAGTATCCGCTCGTCGCTGCCCGAAACGAAAAGCTCCATGTCGTCGCGTCCAGCAAAAGTGTCCGCAAAGAGGGAGGCAGGCTCGTCGTCGCTTACCGTGACAAGCGGGCTTCTTCGGTAGTGCTTTTTATAGAGCTCACGTATGTAGGAAACTGAATAGTTACCACTGAGCTGCGACGAAGCGAGCGGTACGGTTACGAGCATACCGGCGTAATAATCGCCGACTATCGGCATAAATACGGGGCTTATTTTCAGCCCGCACTGCGAGATAATTTCAGGCAGATGCTTGTGGCCTTGCCCCATAGCGTAGAGCTTCAGACTGTCAAGCCCCGTCTTTCGTTCTGCCGCTTCATATTCGGCAATCATCTTTTTACCGCCGCCGCTGTAGCCTGTCATCGAAACGCAGGACAAAAGACAGTCGGGCAGGACTATTCCCGCGGAAATAAGCGGATAAACGAGCGAGATGACGCCGCTTGCGTGGCAGCCGGGTGAAGCGACATACTTTGCAGCCTTGATTTCGCTCCTGTGCTTTTCAGAAAGCTCCGGGAAGCCGTAAGCCCAGCCCTGCGCCGTACGGTGCGCCGTTGAGGTGTCGATTAGCCTTGCTTTCGTTCCCTCTGCAAGCTCCGCCGTTTCGCGTGCGGCATCATCGGGAAGGCAGAGAAAAACAAAGTCGGATTTGCCGATCAGCCTTTTAATTTCGCCCGTATCCTTGCGAAGAGCGCTGTCTATCTCAAGAAGCTCGACATCCGGACGCTGTTTCATGCGCTGCCGGAGCCTAAGCCCTGCCGTGCCCTCGGAACCTGCTATAAAAACCTTTGTCACCATTATCACCACCGAATAATTATGCAGTATATATGAATATTATACATAGGTATCCACATAAAATCAAGCGAATATTGCATAATTATAATATAATTTTTACTGCGCTAATGAATGAATGTTTGTGCAGAAATACAAAACGGGAACTTGAAACAGACAAATGCGTAAAAAAAATCCAAAATCATAAAAAATGATTTTGGATTATTCAATAGTAATACCAATTGATTCGAATAAAACAGTCCGGACTTTCTTTTTCATATCCGCTGCGTCAAAGCAGCTTATGTATGCAATGCTGTAGTTCATGTTTTCCTCCTTAACGAGCGGACAAAATGAAAACGCCGGATTCTTATCCCTACTATAATGCACTATATTCATGCGCAAATCAAGACCCTCCGTAAATTATTTCGCGGAAGGTCCTGCAAAAACTTGCCGGTTTGATATGGCTTACCCTCGAATGAACTCGCAGGCGGCTTTGCGGCAAATCCGTTTTACTGGGCAAGCGCTCTGTCGAGCCATACGGACGCGACGTCCATAGCGGCGTAAAGACTGTCCTTTTCGCTTTTTTTCACCACGCGGTCGCGCGATTTAAGGTCGGGGTCTGTAAGCTGAAGCGAAACGGAAACCTTTGTTGCAACATCCATGTCCTTGATTGTTTTTGATTCAAGAACCTGGAGAAGGATAATGTACTTATCGGACATACTGCCGAAATATATCATGTTATCCTTGCGGCGGAGAGGGTGCCCCTTGTATTCGAGCACCGCTGCTTTTTCTGCTGGCATATATCATCAATCCTTTCTTATTTACGGGAAAAGAGCATACTTTTAGCTAAGTAACCAAATTGTAACACATTGTATCTTTATTGTCAACGAGGCTGGAAAATCTTCAATAAATTCAAAGAACAGGGACTGTCCGCCAGTTTAACGGACGGACAGTCCTTGCTTTGCTATTTATAATACTCAACCGCGGAGGCAAAAAGTCCGATATCGAAATTGCCTTCCACATTCTTATACAAGCCCTTACCGACACGCTCGGAATGACCCATTTTTCCGAATACCCGTCCGTCGGGGGAAGTGATGCCCTCGATGGCACAGACGCTGCCGTTGGGGTTAAAGTGAATATCCTGCGTCACAGAGCCGCCGAGATCGACATACTGGGTTGCAATCTGACCTTGCTCGCCGAGTTTCCGCACAAGCTCATCCGAGGCGAGAAAACGGCCTTCGCCGTGCGAAACGGGTACGGTGTATATTTCTCCGACTTTGGCGTTTAATAACCACGGAGAAAGGTTAGAGGAAACCCTGGTGCGCGTAAGCCTTGACTGGTGGCGGCCTATCGTGTTGAAGCTGAGTGTCGGGAAGCTCTCGTCCGTGTCCGTGATATGCCCGAAGGGGACAAGCCCGAGCTTTACGAGTGCCTGAAATCCGTTGCAGATGCCGAGCATCAAACCGTCGCGCGCCCCCAATAGTTCCTCGACCTCGTCGCGAACAGCGGCGTTTCTGAAAAAAGAGGTAATGAATTTTGCGCTGCCGTCGGGTTCATCGCCGCCTGAAAAGCCACCGGGTATCACGACCATCTGCGCCGCCTTCAGCTTCTGGGCAAAGCGTTCCACGGAGTGTACGATGTCGTTTTGCGTAAGGTTCCTAATAACGACGATCTCGGCCTCCGCACCCGCTTTTTCAAGAGCCTTTGCCGTGTCATATTCGCAGTTCGTTCCCGGGAATACGGGTATTATGGCTTTCGGTCGGGCAAAGGATATTCGCGGCTTTATTATGTTTGAGGTACGTAAGTAAGAATAGGGGACGGTGAACTTATCCTCAGACTTTATATTGCAGGGGTAGACGGGCTCCAGCTTATCCTCATAGGACTTCTGCAAATCGGCGAGAGACAAAGCCTTTCCGTTCCAAGAAATATCGGCTTTTTCAGAGGTGCGCCCGAGGATAGTGCCGATTTTTTCCTCGCCTGTCATTTCAAGGATAAAGCTGCCGTAACGGAAACCGAACATGTCGTCCATTGAAACGCCGTAATCGAAAGCAAAGCCGAGCGAGTTTCCGATACACATCTTGAATATGCCCTCGGCAACGCCGCCGAAGGTCGGAGTCCATACGGAGCAGACCTTGCCGCCGCGCAGAAGCTCCGTCACGGTGCGGAAGCTCTCCTTAAGGGACGCGGAGTCTGGCAGTCCGTCGGAATTATATTCGGGCGAGATAAGGCAGACCCTGTGTCCCGCCTTTTTGAATTCCGGGGAAACGGCATTTTTGACACTGTCAGTCGTAACGGCGAAGGAAATGAGCGTTGGCGGAACGTCGAGCTTTTCAAAGCTGCCGCTCATCGAATCCTTGCCGCCGATAGCCGCGACTTCAATATCGAGCTGCGCCGAGAACGCGCCGAGGAGGGCGGAAAGCGGTTTTCCCCAGCGTTTGCCGTCGCGCATCGGTTTTTCAAAGTATTCCTGAAAGCTGAGGTAAACGTCCTCAAAGGAGGCGCCCGCCGCAATGAGTTTCGAGACGGATTCTACAACGGCAAAATACGCTCCGTGATAAGGACTCTTTTCGCTGATATAAGGGTTATAGCCGTAGGCCATGAAGGAGCAGGTGTCGGTATCGCCCCGCTGGCAGGAAATCTTGTGTGCCATCGCCTGTATCGGCGTCTGCTGATACAGGCCGCCGAAGGGCATAAGAACGCTGCCCGCGCCGATGGTCGAGTCGAAGCGCTCGGAGAGCCCACGCTTCGAGCAAACGTTGAGGTCAGTTACCAGAGCGCGCATACCGCTTTCAAAGTCCGCGGGAAGCTCCTTATCAAAACTCAGCGGTATCGCGGGTGTAATATCAATGTGCTTTTCCGCACCGTTACTGTCAAGGAACCTGCGCGAAATGTTGACGACCGCCTTGCCGTTCCAGGTCATAACAAGGCGCGGGAAATCCGTGACCTCCGCGACCACAGTCGCTTCAAGATTTTCCGCGGCGGCAAGTTCCATGAAACGGTTTACATAATCATTTTTAACGACCACCGCCATACGCTCCTGCGACTCGCTTATGGCAAGCTCCGTACCGTCCAGCCCCTCGTATTTTTTAGGTATGGCGTTGAGATTGATGGTAAGTCCCTCCGCAAGCTCGCCTATCGCAACGGACACGCCGCCCGCGCCGAAATCGTTGCAGCGCTTGATGAGGCGTGAAGCTTCTGGATTGCGGAAAAGGCGCTGGAGCTTGCGCTCCTCCGGCGCGTTGCCCTTCTGGACTTCAGCGCCGCAGTTTTCGAGAGAGCTCAGGTCGTGCGCTTTTGAGGAGCCCGTGGCTCCTCCGCAGCCGTCGCGACCGGTTCTGCCGCCCAAAAGAATAACTATGTCTCCGGGGTTCGGTTTTTCACGGCGGACGTTTTCCTCGGGAGCAGCGCCGATTACGGCGCCGACCTCCATATGCTTTGCGGCATAGCCGGGATGATAGATTTCGTCAACTATACCGGTTGTAAGTCCGATCTGGTTGCCATAGGAGCTGTAGCCTGCGGCGGCCGTGGAAACAAGCTTTTTTTGCGGCAGCTTGCCTCTCAGCGTTTCGGAAACTGGCTTCAGCGGGTCCGCCGCGCCGGAAATACGCATCGCGGCATAGACATAGCTCCTGCCCGAAAGCGGGTCGCGTATGGCGCCTCCGATACAGGTCGCCGCTCCGCCGAAGGGCTCTATCTCCGTCGGATGATTATGCGTTTCGTTCTTAAAGAGGAGCAGCCACTTTTCCATTCCGCTCTCGGTTTCTACGTCGATTTTTACGGTGCAGGCGTTTATTTCCTCGCTTTCGTCGAGCCTGTCGAGCTTTCCCTGCGCCTTGAGCTGCTTTGCCGCCAGAGTTGCGATGTCCATAAGGCAGACTGGCTTTGTGCGGCCGAGCGCCTTTCTCGTTTCGAGGTATCTGTCCCAGGCGCTCTGAAGAGTTGTGTCTTTGAATTTTACGCTGTCAATGATCGTGTTGAAGGTGGTATGCCGGCAGTGATCGGACCAGTAGGTATCAATCATCTTGACTTCTGTAATGGTCGGATCGCGTTTTTGGTTAACAAAGTACTTCTGGCAGAAGCGAAGGTCGTCCGCGTCCATTGCTAGTCCGTTGTCCCGGATAAAATCCGTAACTTCCTCGTGCCCCATGGCGCGAAAACCTTCGAGCACTTTGACCTCAGTAGGTATCTCATAATCGACAGCGAGCGTTTGAACTGCGTCGAGAGAAGCCTCCCTGCTTTCCACGGGGTTAATGACGTAATTCTTGATAGCCTCGAGTTCCGCACCCGAGAGCTTTCCGCGGAGGATATAGACCTTTGCCGTCCGAACCCGGGGACGCTCGCCCTGCGACACTATCTGGACGCACTGAGCGGCGGAGTCCGCGCGCTGATCGAACTGTCCGGGCAGATACTCAACGGCGAAAACGGCGCTGTTATCGGTGTTAGTCAGCTTTTCGGAAACCCTGTCGAGCTGAGGCTCGGCAAAAACGGTGAATTTGCAGCATTCGAAAAGCTCCTGCGAAATGTTCTCGACATCATATCGGTTGACTATGCGAAGCTCCTCAAGTCCGGTGATGCCGAGAAAACTGCGAAGCTCGCCGCAAAGCGCTTTTGCCTCCAGCGCCTCCGAGGGCTTTTTTTCAACATAAACTCTGTTAACCACTTACTGCGCCTCCTTTTCAAGCGCTCCGAGCGCTTTTTGTCCTATGTCCCTGCGGTAAAAAGCGTTTTCGAAAGAGACGAGCTTCACAGCCTCGTATGCTTTTTCAACAGCCGATTTCAAGTCGCCGGCCCTTGCCGTTACGCCAAGCACTCGCCCGCCGTTTGTGACGAGCCTGCCGTTATCGAGCCTTGCGCCCGCAACATACATTTCCGTATCGGAAGGCAGGGAAGCGGGAAGGGCTATCTCAAGACCCTTTTCGTACTTTTCGGGGTAACCCTTTGACGCCATAATAACGCAGCAGGCAGCGCCGCTTGAGAATGATACCTCTGCTTCGGAGAGCGTACCGTTGCGGGTGGCAAACATTATGTCAACCAAATCGCTTTCAAGAAGCGGAAGTACGACCTGCGTCTCGGGGTCACCAAAACGGCAGTTGTACTCGATGACCTTAGGACCCTGATTGGTTAACATAAGTCCGAAATACAGGCAGCCCTTAAAGCTGCGGCCCTCGGCGTTCATGGCGTTAATCGTCGGGATAAATATCTTTTCCATGCATTCTTCGGATATTGGCTCCGAATAAAAAGGGTTCGGCGCGACAGTACCCATACCGCCGGTGTTGAGCCCCTCGTCGTTGTCGTGAGCGCGCTTGTGATCCATGCTTGAAACCATCGGGACGACGGTTTTGCCGTCCGTAAAGGAGAGGACGGAAACCTCGGGACCTTCGAGAAATTCCTCAATAACGATTTGCGAACCACTTTCGCCGAAAACCCTGTCCTCCATCATGGAGCGCACGGCGGCTTTGGCCTCCTCGCGTGTCTGCGCTATTATCACGCCCTTACCGAGAGCAAGCCCGTCAGCCTTTACAACCGTCGGAATAGGCGCAGTTTCAAGGTACTTGAGAGCTGACGCCGCATCGGAAAAGACTTCGTATTCCGCGGTCGGAATGCCGTATTTTTTCATAAGGTTCTTACTGAAAACCTTGCTGCCCTCGATGACCGCCGCTTTTTTATCGGGTCCGAAGCAGGGGATACCGGCCTTTTCAAGCTCGTCGACGGCGCCGAGAACAAGAGGATCGTCGGGAGCGACGACCGCAAAATCAATAGAGTTTGCTTTTGCAAAGCCGACAATCGCGGGAATATCCTTCGCGCTTATATCAACGCAGACTGCGTCGCGGGCGATGCCTCCGTTGCCGGGCAGCGCATATATTATGTCAACCTTAGGACTTTGTTTGAGCTTCCTGATTATGGCGTGCTCTCTGCCGCCACCACCGATTACCATTATCTTCATAGCGCACCTCGGTTTACATAATTAGTGATGGAACAGTCTCATTCCCGTGAATGCCATGACCATGCCGTTTGCGTCGCACTCCTTGATGACAGCGTCGTCGCGGACTGAGCCGCCCGGCTGGGCAACGAAGCTTACGCCGCTTCTTCTAGCCCTGATGATGTTGTCCCCGAAGGGGAAGAAAGCGTCCGAGCCGAGGGAAACGCCCTCAATTCTTGAGAGATACTCCCGCTTTTCCTCATAAGACAGCTTGCGCGGCTGCTCGGTAAAGAACTGACGCCAGTTATCGTCGCTCCGAACATCATCAGACTCCTCGGAGAGATAGACGTCAATCGTGTTGTCGCGAACAGCGCGGGGCAGGTCTGCAATGAAGGGAAGCTCAAGCACCATCGGGCTTTGGCGAAGCTGCCAGTTGTCGGCTTTGCCGCCCGCCAGACGCGTGCAGTGTATGCGGCTCTGCTGACCCGCGCCGACTCCGATGGCCTGACCGTCCACAGCAAAGCAGACGGAATTGGACTGCGTGTATTTAAGCGTTATAAGGCTGATAATAAGGTCGCGCACCGCCGATTCGGGCAGGGTCTTGTTCGCGGTGACGATGTTTTTAAGAAGCTCCGCATTTATCTCAAAATTATTCCGCCCCTGCTCAAAGGTGATACCGTAAACCTGCTTTGTCTCCTGCGCCTCGGGAACGTAGTCCTTATCGATTTCAACGATATTGTAGGCACCCTTTTTCTTCTCTCTTAGGATTTCCAGAGCTTCGGGAGTGTAACCCGGGGCTATAATGCCGTCCGACACTTCGCGCTTAATTATGTTTGCCGTAACAACGTCGCAGACCTCGCTGAGAGCTATCCAGTCGCCGAAGCTCGACATACGGTCTGTGCCCCTCGCTCTTGCGTAGGCACAGGCTAGGGGAGAATCGTCCAGTCCCGCGATGTCGTCAACGAAGCAGGCGCGCTTAAGCTCCTCGGAGAGCCTTTTTCCGACTGCCGCGCTCGTGGGGCTGACATGCTTGAAGCTCGTTGCGGCGCACATCTTGGTGGCTGCGGAAATTTCCTTTACAAGCTGCCAGCTGTTGAAGGCGTCGAGGAAGTTTATATAGCCCGGACGCCCGTTCAAAATCGTTATGGGAAGCTCCGAGCCGCTGCGCATATAGATTTTCGCGGGTTTCTGGTTGGGATTGCAGCCGTATTTGAGTTCAAATTCTTTCATTGACGGTTCCCCTCAAACATTTTTGTTTATCATGCGGCTCTCGTAATTACCGCTTTCGGGTTCGACGAAGCGGACATAGAGCGAGACCTTGTTATTGGTGCTGAGATTATCCCATATGAGCTTTGTGTATTCGTCGATGCCGTTACCGACCGCTACAGGCTCCGGTTCTCCGAAAAAGCTGGGGATGGGCTTACCGTCTGAAGCGTAGGTATGGATGAAGTGCCCGACGCCGTCGACGGGATGATAGGAAAAAGTAAAGCGATTGCAGCCGGAGCCCGCGGCATCCGCGGATTTGAGGATGCTGAGTTTATAGCTGTAACCGTTTTCAAAATCGAGTATTCCGCTCACGCGGGGGGTATAGTTCGGCTCGTCCGGCTCAAAACAGCGGGTTTCGAGGGCGCTTTCAAAGCTGCCGCTGTTCTTCAGATTATCACAGATCGTATCGGTCTGGTCGCCGTTTGTCACAACGGTTTTTTTGCCGCAGACGCGTACGGGGGAATAGATGATGAGGCTAGGGTCTTCGACCTTGCTCGCGTCAAAGGGATGTATAACAAGGTTGCTGCCGCTTTCCACAAAGACACGGTTGCGGCTGTTTTCACTTCTGCCCATGATGAAATAGGCGAAAACGGCCTTTTTGCCGTCCGCAGATTTGCCGACGATTATTCCTCTGCCGGGGTAATCGTTCCCGCGCAGTATCGCTCCGATGTCATTTATCTTATTTGCCATATTTTGCGCCCTCTTTCATTATCTTTTGTGAGACAAGCTCCGCCGCCCGGGGCAGGATGAGCCACTCGGCGCGCTCCATGACGCGCCGCTGGAGGGTTTCGGGAGTATCATTTTTGCGGACAGGGACGCTCTTTTGAAGAATAATCTCGCCGCCGTCCGGTATTTCGTTTACAAAATGCACCGTCGCGCCCGTGACCTTAACGCCGCAGCTGAGCGCCGCCTCGTGGACGCGCAGCCCGTAGAAACCTTCTCCGCAGAAGGAGGGTATAAGCGAGGGGTGGACATTTATTATCCGCTTCTGCCATTTTGCGACGAACTCGCCGGAGAGGATTGACATGAAGCCCGCCAGAACGATGAGCTGTATGCCGTTATCGGTGAGCGTCCGATGTATTTTATCTTCAAATTCCGCCTGACTTCCGCAGGACTTTTTTGAGACTGTCACAGCGGGTATTCCGTGCTTTCTCGCTCTTTCGAGAGCGTAGGCCGTGCCGTTGCTCGAAATGACGAGCACGATTTCACCGCTTTTGAGAACGCCTTTTTTCTGCGCATCTATCAGCGCCTGAAGGTTCGTTCCACCGCCGGAAACGAGAACGGCGATTTTCGTCTTCAACATATTATAACGCCCTCGTCGGCTTTTGCGATTTCTCCCATGACATAGGCGTCCTCGCCGTTTCGCTTCAGAAGCTCCAGAGCCTTTTCCGCGTCCTTTTTTGCGACTACGACGCTCATGCCGACGCCCATGTTGTAGGTGTTGAACATATCGCGCTCGGGGATACTTCCCGTTTTCGCCAGATAATCGAAAACAGGAAGGATGCGCAGAGCGGAACGGTCGATTTTTGCGGAGAAACCCTTCGGCAGACTGCGCGGAATATTCTCATAGAAGCCGCCGCCGGTTATGTGAGAAACCGCCTTGACCTTCAAGGCTTCAAACAAAGCGAGCATGGGCTTGACATATATTTTGGTCGGCGTGAGGAGCGTTTCTCCGAGGGACACACCGCCGAGCTCTGCAACGGGCGCGTGCAAATCGGTGTTTTCAACATCGAAAACCTTGCGGACAAGCGAAAAACCGTTTGAATGCAGACCGCTGGAGGGAAGCGCTATTATAACATCGCCCTCCGCAACGGTGTTCTTATCGAGCACCTTCGATTTATCGACGACGCCAACGGAAAAACCCGCGAGGTCGTATTCGTCTATAGGATAAAAGCCCGGCATTTCGGCGGTTTCGCCGCCGACCAAAGCGCAGCCCGACTGGACGCAGCCCTCCGCAACGCCCGAGACAATGGAAACAATCTTCTCGGGGACGTTTTTGCCGCAGGCGATATAGTCGAGGAAAAAAAGAGGCTTTGCTCCGCAGCAGATGATGTCGTTGACGCACATCGCAACGCAGTCGATACCGACCGTGTCGTGTCTGTTCATTAGAAAGGCGAGCTTCAGCTTTGTGCCGACTCCGTCCGTACCGCTGACGAGAACGGGATTGGGAGTGTCCTTGATGTCAAGCTCGAAAAGTCCGCCGAAGCCGCCGATGTCCGAGGTGTTCGCGCCTACAAGCGTCCGCGCGATATGACTTTTCATCAGCTCGACAGCTCTGTAGCCGGCCGTGATGTCGACGCCCGCTTCTTTATAGCTTTCGGAAAAGCTCTTCATTCCGTCTTGCTCCTTTCGCTTAACTTCTGTTCAAACCGGTTTTTATTGGCTTTCTGCGGAATTTCCGTGGGGTAACAGCCGCTGAAGCAGGCCGAGCAATAGCCCGTGTGACAGGGGTTGTCCGTGAGCTTCGTGACGTTATCGACACAAAGATAACCGAGCGAATCCGCGCCGACGATTTTCGCAATCTCCTCAACGCTGTTGTGGCAGGCAATGAGGTTTTCGCGGCTGTCGATGTCGGTGCCGTAGTAGCACGGATTGAGGAAGGGGGGAGCGGATATGCGCAGATGTATTTCTTTTGCGCCTGCCTCACGCAGAAGTCCGACAATTCTGGCGCAGGTCGTTCCGCGCACAATCGAATCATCTATCAGAACGACGCGCTTGCCCTTGACCGTAGAAGCAACGGGGTTGAGTTTTATGCGGACCTTGTCCTCTCGGGATTTTTGCCCGGGGGAGATAAAGGTTCTGGCAATGTAGCGGTTTTTGATAAGCCCGATACCGTAGGGGATGCCGCTCTGCCTTGAAAAGCCGATTGCGGCGTCGATGCCCGAATCGGGCACGCCGACAACTACGTCCGCCTGAACGGGGTGCTCGAGCGCGAGAAAAGCGCCAGCGCGAAGCCGGGCGTTGTGTACGCTGCTGCCCTCGATAACGGAATCGGGGCGCGCAAAATAAATGTATTCAAAGACGCAGAGACTTGGCTCGCACTTTCCGCAATGGTCGGTAATTGAGCGCACGCCGTTTTTATCAAAAACCAGAATCTCGCCGGGCAGAAGGTCGCGTTCCATCGTTGCACCGGCCACCGCAAGAGCACAGCTTTCAGAGGCCACTACATAATCGCCGTCTGAGGTCGTTCCGTAGCAGAGCGGGCGAAAGCCGTGCTCGTCGCGCGCGGCGATGAGCTTAGTGGGCGACATCACGACGAGAGAATATGCGCCCTTTAGCCTGTACATTGCCATATTGAGAGCTTCTTCGATTGATGCTGCCGAAATACGCTCTTTTGTAATGATATAAGAGATGACCTCGCTGTCCGTCGTTGTGTGGAAGATGCTGCCCTGCAGCTCAAGCTCCTCGCGCAGCTCCGCCGAATTTACAAGATTTCCGTTGTGCGCAAGAGCCATTTTGCCCTTGATGTGATTGACAAGCAGGGGTTGGGCGTTAAGACGGTCCGAGCAGCCCGTCGTTCCGTAACGGCAGTGACCGACAGCGATTTTGCCCTCGCCGAGCGACTCCATAACGGAGGGCGTGAAAACGTCGTTGACCAAGCCCGTGTCCTTGAAGGCGGTGAAAACGCCGTCATCGTTGACGACGATGCCGCAGCTTTCCTGACCGCGGTGCTGCAGTGCAAAAAGCCCGTAATAGGCGGTTGCCGCGACATCTCGGGAGGAATTCGAATAAACGCCGAAAACTCCGCATTCTTCGTGAAGACTGCTCATTATTTCGTTTCCCCCAAAAGGCGTCTCATAACTTCGTTGTATGCGTCCTCAACTCCGCCGAGATCGCGGCGGAAACGGTCCTTGTCCAGTTTTTCGTGGGTCACAACGTCCCAGAAACGGCAGGTGTCGGGGCTTATCTCGTCTGCAAGGACTATCGTCCCGTCCGGAAGCTTTCCGAACTCCAGCTTGAAATCGACAAGCTCAATACCGTGCTCAAGCAGATAGGCTTTAAGAATGTCGTTAATCTTAAAGGAATACGTCTTGATGGTGTCAATATCGGCTTGCGTTGCAAGTCCGAGAGCCAGCGCGTGATAATCGTTCATAAGAGGGTCGCCGAGGGCGTCGTTTTTGTAGGAGAATTCGATGGTCGGGCTTTTGAAAACGATGCCCTCCTCAACGCCGAAGCGCTTTGCGAAGCTGCCGGCGGAAATGTTGCGTATTATGACTTCCAGAGGGACGATGGAGACTTTTTTTACGAGCGTTTCGCGGTCATTAAGTTCTTCAACAAAATGCGTGGGTATGTCGTTTTGCTCAAGAAGACCCATCAGGCGGTTCGTAAGGCGGTTGTTGATAACGCCTTTGCCGAGTATAGTACCCTTTTTCTCACCGTTAAAGGCAGTAGCGTCGTCCTTATAGGAGACTATGCACAAGCCCGCGTCACTTGTAGCATAAACCTTTTTTGCCTTGCCCTCATAGAGCTGAACAGTCTTTTCCATCAAATTATTCCCTCCGTGTTTTTGTGATTGTTGTTTGTACCTGCATAGTTCAAGCGTTAAATTTTTCTTCGACCGCTTTGTTTTTTGCCAAAACAATTTCCGCAGCCGCTTTTCTGTAGTTTGTGAGCTTTGCGGCAAGGGCCCTGTCCGATACGGAAAGTATCGAAACAGCAAGAAGGGCGGCATTTTCAGCTCCATCAATCGCAACTGTGGCCACAGGTATGCCTGAGGGCATCTGTACAGTTGAGAGGAGAGCGTCCAAGCCGTCCAACGTAGAAGATTTTATAGGTAT
>Ga0074193_1000991_pt1 | contig 39819 bp, 31 predicted proteins | sample EPASupsiteHSE605_FD_64523 | JGI IMG/M metagenome (GOLD analysis project Ga0074193, IMG submission 64523) | Bioremediated contaminated groundwater from EPA Superfund site, New Mexico - Sample HSE6-05 | ecosystem: Environmental > Aquatic > Deep subsurface > Groundwater > Contaminated ...
TGATCATCGTGACCCATAACATGCAGCAGGCCGCCAGGATTTCAGACTACACGGCATTTTTCCTGAACGGGGAAGTCATAGAATACGGCGTTACGAAAGAACTGTTCACCAAGCCTCTGGACAAAAGGACTGAGGACTATGTCACCGGAAGATTCGGATAAGGAGGAAACGTATTATGACCCGAAATTCATTTGCAACATCGCTGGAAGAATTGAGCCATGATGTCCTCATGATGGGTAATCTCGTGGAAAACATCATCAGCTCCGCGATGAAATCACTCGAGGAAAGAGACTTGAAACTGGCAGAGAAGGTCCTGGCGGATGATGACATTGTGGATAATTTTCAGCTTGAGATTGAAGACAAATGTTTAACCATGCTGGCCCTGCAGCAGCCTATGGCCGGCGATTTGAGAACCATCGGGACTGCGCTGAAGATTGTTACCGACCTCGAACGTATCGCTGACCACGCTGTCGATATCGCGGAAGTAACGATTAAATTAAGCGATGAGCCATTGGTGAAGCCGCTGGTCGATATTCCTAAGATGGCCAAACTGGCGCGGGAGATGCTCAGAGAAAGTATCATTGCGTATACCAATAAAGATTTAAAAATGGCGCAAAGCCTGGCAGTGAAAGAAAAAGAAGTAGATCAACTATACAGGTTGGTCTATGAAGATCTATTGCATTTAATGCAAAAAGACCAAAAAAATATTTCACAGGGTATCAATCTGCTGCTCGTTGCGCTTTCCCTAGAAAGGGTAGCCGACCATGTGACAAACCTGGGTGAATGGACCATCTATCTGGCCAGCGGCAAAAGAAAAGACCTGAATGATGATAATCTTCTTGATATGGAATGATATAATAAATCTTCCCGTATAAAACGGGAAGATTTTGCTTTCCTGAATAAATCCGCATAGAGGGATATTTTTCCACATAGTTATCCACAGTCTGTACACAATTGTGAATAAACGTATATACAGGTATATAGCTTTACATCAATAACGCTGTCCTAAAGCGAGAGATTCCATGTATTCATCCTGGAAAAGCTCTTCGGTGGACAGCTCGATATGTTCGGCATCTCGGGCAAGACGATTTGCTCTGCTCATTTCAATGGTCGAAAGCAGGGCCATCTGGGCACCGTTGCCCGCGGCGTTGCCGATGGATTGGATTTTTTCGACGGGAACCTGCGGCAGGAGGCCAATGCCAAGGGCGCTTTCTTTGGCGATATAGTTGCCAAACGCGCCTGCCAAATGAATCATCTCAAGATCGTCCGGTTTGACACCGAGATGGATCATCAGGATCCGGACCCCTGCGAGCACGGCACCTTTGGCTAGCTGAAGTCCGCGGATATCCATTTGGGTGATCGTAATATTTTCCCCGGCGGCGGATTCTTTCCAGGCCAGGACAAACTCTCGAATTCCATTATTATTTAGGATTCTGTCCCGAAGTGCCGGTGATAGTTCTTTAGAGGCGCTTGCGTCGTCGATGATGCGTCCCTGAGAATTGATAATCCCAGCTTTGTGCATTTCGGAAATTGCATCAATCAAACCGGAACCGCAGATACCGCGTACAGGTTCGTTTTCTTTGCCGATGACCCCAAGTTCCACGTTGTCCGTAATCTTAACACGTTCGATTGCTCCGTCGGCAGCCCGCATGCCAAATTTGATTCCGGCACCTTCAAAGGCCGGACCGGCTGCAGTAGAACAGGTCAGAATCCTTCCCTTTCCAGCTAAAACCATTTCCCCATTCGTTCCGATATCGATAAAGAGATGAATGCCTTTCAATTGGTCAATTTGCCCCGAAAGCATGACACCGACCGTATCGGAACCGACATAGCCCGCGACAATCGGCAGGACGGTGACTGGTGCATCGCTTAGAATCCGGAGTCCCAGCTCGGAAGCCTTGACGGTGACCGCCTGGCGGAAGCCCGGGATAAAAGGTGCAGGACCCAGATAGGTTGGGTCAATACCGAGGAATAAATGGCTCATTGTGGTATTGCCGACGACAACAGCTTGGTAAATCTCCTCGAGGGCAATGCCTTTCTGCCTGCACATATTGGCGATGATCTGATTTAAACCTTCGACAACCTGTATCTGCAGTTGAACCAAGCCGTCGGGGTGATCCGAGGCATAGTTGATTCTGGAAATGACATCAGCTCCCGCGCCCTGCTGAGGATTGGTTATTGCCTCACGCGCAATAATTTTCCCGTTGTTTAAATTCATCAAATAAGCCACCACGGTCGTAGTTCCAATGTCAATGGCCAAGCCGAAGATCCGGTCCAGCGTATTTCCGGATTCGACAGCCAGCAGGTCATTTCCGGCAGTAACAGCCGTAACCTGGAAAGAAGCATCACGCAGAATCCTGGGCAATTTGGCGGCAATCCCGCGGTTAAAACGCAGCGAAGCAGCCGATGCGGGAAGTGCCGCAGCCAAACGTTCCCAATCGGAACGCTGATCTGAAGTGCTTGGAACACTCACGTGTACAGCATGTTTGTGTACCAGCGGTGCAAGTTCACGGACACGGTTGTCATCTTCAAGTCGTGTTTTGCGGTCAAAGACATCTTTTTGTTCGATCAGGATGATCTGCCTGTCGGATTCGACAGTTCGTTTGCAGGCCAGGACAACACCAGCGTCAATTTGTTCAGCGCTTAAGAATTTTTTTTCTTCCGGCAGCGGTTCAGTACGGTCTTCCAGGGGCAGGATGACGCGGCATTTGCCGCAGGTTCCTTTGCCGCCGCAGGCGCTATGAAGATCTACGCCGGCAGTGATTGCCGCCTGAAGGATAGTACTGCCGGACGGAACTGTGCCGACGCATTCGCCTCCTTGACAGGCGGACTTCTGAAAAGTGACATTGACCATTTTCACCGTCTTGGAACGATGCTTATCCTGACTCATTTGCTGAAACCCTCCCCAATTAATGATTGTATTTCTTAATTGGTATTTATCCTCTGCATATTCTCTGTTGACGGAAATAATAACGATATGAATTCGGTAAGACGCCCTCAAATGATAATAGAGTTCGCCATGATACCTATATGGGGTATATAAAAAAGTATAAGTCAAATTCCTTTTGTTTGTCAATAATGATAACTGGACAACGCTAACGATATAATGAACCCTATACAAACAATGAAATAATCGCTAAAATATACATTGGTGTTGTGAATCCGTACTTATTTATTCAGATTTATTCAGAGGAGAATCATCAATGAATCTAATCCAAATTGCAGCGGGACCGGTTATCGGCGCTATCATCGGTTATGTCACAAACTACATCGCGGTTAAGATGCTCTTTCGGCCCATCAACCCGATTAAAATCGGAAACTGGACATTGCCGTTTACGCCTGGCATTTTTCCGAAGAGAAAGGGGCAGCTTGCCAAAGCATTGGGCAATGCGGTTGGAAACAACCTTTTAACCAGTAAAGACGTAGAGAATATGTTCTTGTCGGAAAACATAAAAAACACAATCGTTCAGGAAATCAGCAGCTCACTTTATGAAATGGATGAGCGTCATACCCTAAAGAATATCTTCACTGGGTTTGTTTCACAGGATGCCTATCAGGTTCTGAGAGAACAAGCCGAAAACATCATTTGCAGCAAGATCATGTCCGGGGTTTCCAGGATGGATGTGGGAACAATCATTGCACGGGAGGGCAGACGAGCAATGAAGGAGAAAATCCATGGGACGATGCTCGCGCTGATGGTCAATGACCAATTGATTGCTTCCGTGGCTGCTCCGATCGGAGCAAAGGTAGATGCATACATCCAGGAAAACGGTCAGGACACGATTCGGTCCATTGTAAGAGAAGAACTGGCGGTTCTTGAGAATCAGCCCGTAGCGACATTCATGCAAAAAATTGAGATTGAGGAAAAACATCTTACCAGTATGGTTGACAGAATCTATTCGGTATTCGTGCAGAAAAAGCTTGGAGGCTATATCCAACAGTTTGATATAGCCGGTGTTGTCGAAAAAAAGGTCAATGATATGGATGTTCTGGAGATTGAGAGACTTGTGCTTTCGGTAATGAAAAACGAGTTGAACGCCGTTGTTAATTTGGGAGCCTTGATTGGTTTCGTGATTGGGCTGTTGAACTTATTGTTAAAATAACTCATTGGTCAACAGCTGCTGAAATTAAAGGAACAACCTGTTTCTTTCTGGAAACGATGCCGGGGAGGCAGACGCTGTTTTCGCCCAGATCAACGTTAAAAGCAAGCGAGATTAATTCTTTTTCTTCTCCGGAAAATAAGACTTCTGAGGCCTGGTCAAGAATATCGGTCACAAAAAGCATCAGCAAATGATAGCCTTTTTCGGCACAAAGCTGTTTCATGAACGCAATCAGTGAATCTTCCATCTCCGAGATCTTTTCCTTGTCCATGGTGAAGACCTGCCCGATTCCAATCCTGTATTTGCCAAAGGCATAATCTTTGAAATCCTGATAAAATATCTCCTTGAGTGTTTTTCCCTGCAGAGAAGAGCCTTCTTTGAACATTTGATTGGCGTACTTGTCCATATCGTCAATTCCGGCTATTTCTGCCAGCTTTTCGGCCGTCATCCTGTCGACGTAGGTACTGGTCGGAGATTTGAATTTCAGCGTATCGGACAGGATGGCGGAGCAAAGAATTCCGGCGATGCTCTTCGAAGGACGAATTCCCATCTCAAAAAACATATTGGCAACAATGGTCGAGGTACTGCCTACCGGTTCGTTGCGAAGGAAAATCGGACTGGCCGTCTGAATATCACCGAGTCGATGGTGATCAATAATCTCAAGGATTTCTGCCTCTTCAATGCCATTGACAGTCTGGGATTTTTCGTTGTGATCCACCAGAATAACGTTTTTCTTTCTCTGTGAAATCAGATGATATCTGGAGATAAATCCTTGGATCCGATTATTGTCATCAACAATCGGATAGCTCCGGTATCTGGTTTTTAACATTTTATCCTGAATATCGTCAATAAAGTCATCAATGTTAAACGATATAAGGTTCTGGCTGGTCATGACGGCACCTACCGGTATGCTCTGATTCACCAGCCTTACGGTCGTATAGGTGTCAATCGGAGTCGTTAACAAAACAATGTTCCTGCTGCGGGCTTCTTCGATCAGCTCTTGTGACGGATCTCCGCCGCAGGTGATGATCAGGCAGGTGGTACCGTATTCCAGGGCTTTCAACTGGATATCCAGCCGGTTTCCCGTGATCACAATATCACCCGGCTCAACAAACGAATGCAAGTCATCCGGTTCAACAGCAGCAACCACAACCTTGCCGGTCGTCTCGAAATCTTCCTGGGAACCGCAGATCAATGTCGCATTCAGCGTTTCGGCTATATTGCGCAGGGTCGTTCTCGTTGAAGCGATGGTGTTGTTGTCCAAGGCATCCATATAATTATTGGTAATATCGGATAGAGTTACAATTCCTAAAAGCCGCTCATGATCATCAATAACGGGAATCGTTTTGATATTGTTTTTTTTCATAAGGTGCCAGGCTGTTTTAATCGAAATATCCGATGATACGGGAAAAGCCTGATCAACGTTTAAATCTGCCACCTGGGTTTTGACTGTAAAAAGATGTTCCGGAATTTCGACGCCGAAATGCTTCAGAACAAATTCAGTTTCCCGGTTAATATCACCGAGCCTTTTGGGCACAGCATTCACGCCGAGTTTTTTTTTGAGTTCCGCGTAGGCGATTGCAGAACATATGGAATCTGTATCCGGATTCTTATGCCCGGTGACAAATACTAATTTATCCATCCTTTATTCTCCTATTCTTTATCCGAATCTATTTCCCTAAATTCTATCCTATCATTGTATAATAAAAAGTATAAATTCAAAAGAAGCAATCTTCAAAGCAATCTTCAAAAGCCGTCTTCCCCAAATACCAACAAAGCTCATTTACAGATCAACGTTGGCATGATATGCTTAATTTATGAATAAAATAAAGACAGTTCGAAATCCATCCTGTCTCTAAACAAAACTAGGACCACTACCGTCTTGGGTAGTTTTTTTGTTTGGAGAGCAGCAGCTCTTTTTTTGTTTCTTGGGGAGGTTGCATGATATGTACATGTTGAAGGTGGAAAACAGTTTTGACAGCGCGCACTTTCTGGCAGGCCATCCAGGCAAGTGCCGGAACATTCATGGCCACAGCTGGCGAGTGGTTGTGGAAATCGAATCTGAAACACTCGCAGATGAAGGAGAAGCCAGGGGGATGATTGTTGATTTCAGCCAGCTGAAAGCGGATCTCAAACAGCTGGCGGATGACTACGATCATGCTTTGCTTGTGGAAAACGGAACGCTGCGAAAAAGTACGCTGGAACATCTTATTCAGGACGGATTCCGGGTCATTGAGGTGCCTTTCAGGACAACAGCCGAAAATTTTGCCAGGTGCTTTTACGAGGCTTTGGCCGATAAAGGATATCAAATGACCAGGGTCAGTGTATTCGAAACGCCCGCGAATTGCGCGGTCTATGAAGGCAGATGGTGATTCGGATGAAATACAGGGTTGCAGAAATTTTTTCAAGCATTAACGGAGAGGGACCGCGGGCAGGAGAAGTGGCTGTTTTTGTTAGATTTGTCGGGTGCAATCTGCAATGTACTTACTGTGACACCCGCTGGGCTAATGAAGCGGATGTTTCTTACCGGGAAATGACGGGAGCGGAGCTCTATAAACAGGTCCAGGCCACAGGTATAAAGAACGTCACGTTGACAGGCGGGGAACCGTTGATACAACCTGGTATTGCAGCGCTAACCGACTTAATGTGCCAGGATCCGGCACTTTCCGTCGAGATTGAAACGAATGGCAGCGTCAGCCTGAAGCCCTTTTGCACAGAGGCTAATCGCCGTCTGGGATTTACGATGGACTACAAGCTTGCTTCGAGCGGTATGGAGGACAAGATGGTTTTAGCGAATTTTGAGGTTCTGACATGCCGGGATGCCGTGAAATTCGTGGTTGGCGATCAAAACGACCTGGCAAGGGCGTGCGAAATCATAAGTACCTACGGCCTGATCAAGAAAACTGCGGTATTTATCAGTCCTGTTTTTGCAAAAATTGCGCCGTCTGAGATCGTTAAATTTATGATTGTGCATCAAATGAATGGGGTGCGCTTGCAGCTTCAGCTACATAAAGTGATCTGGAATCCGGAAAAGAGAGGAGTATAAGCTCATGCAAAAAAATGAAAAAGCTTTGGTCATTTTTAGCGGCGGCCAGGACAGTACGACCTGTCTTTTTTGGGCCAGACAGTTATTTGCAGAAGTCATTGCCCTGTCCTTTGATTATGGGCAAAAACACCGGCTGGAATTGGATTGTGCCAGAGAAATATGTGCTAAGCACCAGATTGAGCATCATCTGCTGGATCTCGGTTTATTAAATCAGCTTGCACCGAATTCGTTGACCAGGCCGGAGATTGAAGTTGAGAAAAATTCGCCGGCCGACCGGTTACCGAACACATTTGTGGACGGCAGGAATATGCTCTTTCTGTCGTTTGCAGCTGTTTTTGCCAAACAGAGGGGAATAAGACATTTGATCACCGGCGTTTCTCAGAGTGATTACAGCGGTTATCCGGACTGTCGGGATATTTTTGTTAAGTCCCTGAATGTAACCCTTAATCTCGCCATGGATTACGAATTTGTGATTCATACCCCTCTGATGTGGATCGACAAGGCGGAAACCTGGAAACTGGCTGACGATCTCGGTGTGCTTGCAATGATTCAAGAAGAGACGCTGACCTGTTATAACGGTATCAAAGGTGATGGGTGCGGGGAATGTCCTGCGTGCCTGCTGCGGAAAAAGGGATATCAAAGATATTGCAGCAAAGAATCCAATCATACGTTTGAAAATCAAGAGATAGATCATATTAATGAACATAAGGATAAATCATGACTTGAAATGAAGGAGGAAGAGCATGATGGACAAATGTTCAAAATGCGGTCAGGAAGTTCAAGAAGATGATATCTATGAAGTTAACGGACAGAAGGTATGTGAAGACTGTAAACTCAACGAGACGAAGGTTGAAGCAAAACCATGCGGCAATTTTAACGGCTGATTTTGATTTTTGAAGTTGTTCTGTGGTGTATAATCTATGGTGTGTAAAATGTATAAAAGATAAAATAAGGCTGCTGCGCAATGGGAAGATCATTAGGTAGCAGCCTTTTATTCGCTGCTTGGCACGACAAATTGTGCGATACTTTTTCGTCCATCTCAGCTATAATGAAGATGTTCAAAGCAGCGTTGCAAAAAATATTACTGCCGGAATATATAAGATTTAGGTGTTACATGGTACTAGTACAACGTTCCTGAAATAAATACTCAAATATATGATTGCGTTAAACTCTCAGGGTCGGTCTGGGGGCCACAATTCCGCTTTCGGCTGTTGCGCCATCCGTGGCGCAAACAGCCGCGCTTCGCCTCCGTGCTCCGCTTAACGCTGGAATTGTGACCCCCAGACCTAATTCAGGGTAATCAAGCTTGTATGAATTATTTGAGCAGGGAATTTGAGAACGTTGTACCAGATGCCAGGCGCGGGTATAGAATCGGATTGTCCAGGGTAGAGTATGATTACCGATGGGTGAGGTGATTGCATTGTGAGGTCACAATGGCAGAAATTCCGGGAATATTTATATTTCGATGATGAGCTGGGAATCCAGGTGGATGTCAGCCGCGCAGGATTTCCGGATACGTATCTGGATGACATGGAACTACGCCTGCAGGACATGTATCACCAGATTCAGGCCTTGGAACAGGGAGTGGTTGCCAACCCGGACGAGCAGCGGATGGTTGGGCATTATTGGCTGAGTGATCCTGAATTAGCTCCACAGTCGGAAATAGGCGCGGCAATCAAAGATACCCTGCACCGTATTCTATGTTTTGCGCAGGATGTTCATGCGGGTACTGTATGTGGTCAAAACGGACACCCTTTCCGGAACGTTATTGTTGTTGGCATTGGCGGATCTTCTTTAGGACCGCGTTTTGTTTCCGAGGCACTCGGGAAAAAAGGTGATCCCTGTTCGCTGTACTTTATCGATAACACAGATCCTGACGGTATGGACCGTATTTTTGCTGAGCTGGATGCTAAGGCGGATGCAACATTAACGATCGTAATCTCCAAAAGTGGCGGCACGGTTGAAACCCGCAACGGAATGGAAGAAGTCCGTCATTTTTACATAAGCCGGGGGCTGGACTTCAGCCGTCATGCGGTTAGTATCACCCAGCCAGGAAGCGGATTGGATCAGATCCGGATTAAAGAGGATTGGCTGGACGCTTTCCCGGTTTGGGAATGGGTTGGCGGGCGGACTTCTGTCTTGTCCGCTGTGGGGCTGCTGCCGCTGGCTTTACAGGGAATTGATATTTGTGGCCTTTTGGATGGGGCTAAGAAGTGCAACTCCCTGACCAGGAACACGGATACGAAAAGCAACCCTGCTGCCCTTACCGCCTTGGCGTGGTACGTCCTGACAGGCGGCAAAGGCGGGCAGCAGATGGTTATCCTTCCTTATAAAGACCGTTTGGAGCTTTTCCCGAAATATCTTCAGCAATTGATCATGGAGTCTCTGGGAAAAGAAAAGGACTTGGACGGAAATATTGTCCATCAGGGAATTGCAGTACTTGGAAATAAAGGAACAAGTGATCAGCATTCCTATATCCAGCAGCTGCTGGACGGGCCCGGTAACTTTTTTGTGACCTTCATAGAAGTACTGAAGGACAGGGATGGAGACTCAATCCAGATTGCCGAGGAAAGCACCAGCGGTGATTATTTGCAGGCTTTTCTGCTCGGGACGAGGAATGCCCTGTCAAACAAGGGCCGAAAATCAATTACGCTGACAGTGAGAGACCTCAGCCCCGTAACGATCGGAGTATTAATTGCCCTATACGAACGTACAGTGAGTATGTATGCCCAGCTTGTGCATGTTAATGCTTATCACCAACCGGCTGTAGAAATGGCTAAAAAAGGTGCGCAGGAAATGATTCAATTAAAGAACCTGGCCCTGCGTGTTCTAAGGGCATGTAAAACCGGAGGGTTAACGGTTGAAGAAATTGCATTGGAAATTGAAGCAGACGGGTCTGTAGTAGACCGCGAAATGCTCTATAAAATTCTTAAGCATCTTGAAGCGAATCGGGGAAACAGGATTATAAGTCAAAAGAGCGGCAGTGAATTTGAGGCTTTATACCAGGTTGCGTCTGATCAACAGTGAGGAGAAAAGTAACATGTATTCAGAGCAAAAGTATGACAGTACCTTGAAATTTTGGATGGAGAATGATTACTTTGACGAGCTCAGCAGGAGGGAACTGGCGGAAATAACCGATCTGAAGGAGTTGGAGGACCGATTCTATACGACGCTGGAGTTTGGGACCGGCGGCATCAGAGGGGTTCTCGGCGCAGGAACCAATCGCCTGAATCGTTATGTTATTCGCAAAGTTACACAGGGGTTGGCCGACACGATCTTGGAGCATGGACCAGAGGCGTGTCAGCGAGGGGTTGTCATTGCGTATGACAGCCGCTATTTTTCCGAAGATTTTGCAATGGAAGCAGCGTTGGTACTGGCAGTGAATCAGATTAAAGTCTATCTGTTTGAAGGTCTGCGGCCGACGCCTGAGCTTTCATTTGCTGTCAGGTATCTGCAGACAATTGCCGGCGTAAATATCCCGGCCAGCCATAATCCGAAGGAATACAACGGCTATAAGGTCTACTGGGAGGATGGCGGGCAGCTGCCGCCTGCTCCTGCTAAGCAGATCATTACCAAGATGGCTGAAAGAGAAGACTGGAGGATTGTGCCGGCAGACCGAACCAGAGCCCTGGAGGAAGGGAAGGTCCAGATGATCGGAGATCAGGTGGATGCTGCCTATCAGGCTGAGATATTCCATAGTCTGCTGAATACAGAACTAACGCAAACTTATGGTACAAAGCTGAACATTGTCTGCACGCCGCTTCATGGAACCGGCGGCAGCCCTGTCCAAAGCATTCTTACCAAAATGGGCTTTACGGCTTTCCGGATGGTTGCAGAACAGGAACAACCTGATCCGGAATTCCCGACGGTGAAATCTCCGAATCCGGAAGATCCGGAGTCGTTTGCGCTTGCTTTAACACTGGCAAAGAAGACACAGGCGGACCTGGTACTGGCCACCGATCCGGATGCAGACCGCCTCGGAGCATATGCCCTGGACAGAAATGGTCAGTATTGCCGTTTTACCGGTAATCAGATTGGCGTAATCCTGGCGTATTATATCCTGGATCAAAGAAGACGAAACCACAGACTGCCGGACAATGGCGTGATCGTCAAGACGATAGCCTCTACGGACCTGGCCGAAGCAGTTGCGGCTGATTTTGGCGTCAAAACAGTGAATGTGCTGGTCGGCTTTAAATATATTGGAGAAAAGATCAAAGAGATGGAAGCACAGTGCTGGGGGACATTTTTGTTTGGCTTTGAAGAAAGCCATGGTTACCTGGCTGGTACGTATACCAGAGATAAGGATGCAGTTCAGGCTTCTGCGCTGCTGGCTGAGGCGGCATTGTATTACAAGCAGATAGAGAACAAAACCTTGCCGGATATATTGGCGGAACTCTTTGCGCGTTACGGCACTTTCCTCGACGAACAGGTTGCTTTTGCGCTGAGCGGCAAAGAAGGCCGGGAACGGATTGCCGCTGTAATGGACAGACTGCGGACGGCAAAGCCGCTTTCTGTTGCGGGGCTTAGCATACGGTTTATTGATGACTATCAGCAAAATATCCGATGGGATGCGCTGGAGAACAAGACGGAAGAGATAGATCTTCCCCGGGAGAATGCGCTTCGCTTTTCCTTTGAAGGGGGAGGCTATGTCATGGCAAGACCTTCCGGTACGGAACCAAAAATACGTTTTTATTTCTGTATCAAAGGTTCTACCAGAGCTGAAGCGGATGCTACCTTGGCACGTGTCAAAGCGGAAGTCTTCGCCCTGATTAATGACCTGATGGTTTGATTGTGGTAGAATACAGGAAAGACAGGAATGAACAATTACGATACATGAACCATGTTTGGATATACCTGGTGAATGAACGAATCAGGGTAAGAACGGTCTAAAAAAGTCTGAATGGAATTTGTCGGCGGGATGCCGTCGTATCTTTGGTTTGCCCTGAATACGGCAGCGGCCGAAATGGATAAATCGAAGGTCATGAATAGAATTATAATCCATGTCACAAGGGTACTCATCTTCATGGGAAAGTTTAATGACCATCTATTTTTGAAATTCGTTTTCTGCAGCAGCAAAATAACAATAACGGCTGCAAAACTGTAGATCTGACTGAAAGGACCATAAATCAGACCTGACCTGCTTTCGATAGTTCCATGCAGAATAAAACAGTAGATGGATTCAAAAACAAAACCAAGGATAGAAGCAATAAAAAATAGCCAAACCATTTTGTGAAAATGATAGGGTATTTTCTTCATATAAACGCTCCTAACGTTAGGTAATGTGATGCAGGAGTCATTCACCAAGAAGTTTGGAAAACCGAAAATCTGGAATTAATTATAGCATCTCATTACATAAATTGTAAGAATGATATAACCGTGGTTATCCGAATGATCAGTTTACAGAGAATTGTTAAGTGAATGGAGGTGAAGGGCTTGCAACACTATCTTGTCTCTCCGGAGGGCCTGAAAGAAATAGAATCACAACAGATTCCGACAGAGGGAAAGTTTAGCATAACCCTCTTCGATGCTGAGGAATGGAAGCTCCTGAACGGGCACTTGGCATCTGCCGGATCTGCAGGGATCGACCGTGTTCTGGGAAACCTGAATCCGCAGGGGAATAGCTTTAATCAAAGATTTGAACGTCTGCACCCTTCTCTGTTTTTTATTGGTTACAGCGATTTTGCTGATGACACCAAAGAATTTGCGATTTACTTTTTTCTGTCGGCGAATGATATGACGATACTGCGCAATGACCGGCTTGAGCTGTCGCAGATCAATGACTGGGCCCGGAGAGGGCTGCTTACGACACCTTCCGATCTGGCGCAGCTCCTCGGCATGGAAATACTGGAACACCATCAGCGCCAGCTGGAATTACTGGAAGATGATGTGGACCGGATTGAAGAAAATATCCTGGAAACTCCTGAAAGATGGCAAAGAAGTGAAATAATTAACCTTCACAAAAAAATACTCGGATTAAAGAAGTCACTGAATGCGCATCAGACGATTTTCAGCAGACTGGCAGCCATGGATAATCATGATCAGGGGAGGCCATCGTGGAAAGACCTGGTTGCCGATACCCAGCAGAAACTTGAGAATGCACGGCAGACCCATGAGCTGATTGAAATCCTAATGGAAGCCTACCAGCAGGCCATTGACAACCGGGCCAATGATATCATGAAAGTTCTGACGCTTCTGGCCACGATCCTGCTGCCGATTAATCTGGTTACCTCCTTCTTTGGAATGAATTTTGAAGCAATGCCGCTGATCCACTCGCCTTTGGGGATGCCGCTCTTTTTCGGTGTATCCGTGTTGATTGTGACAGCAGTACTTATCCTGTTTTGGCGTAAACACTGGCTGAGATGAAATCCGATGCACGCATGGAAAACCAAATCCATTCATTGAGAAAAAACAACCATTGAGGTTGTTTTTTTTACATTCTGTAGAAGATTCTCCCAACAGAAGACTTAATGAGATAATCTTATGTTATCGCAATGTAATTGAAAGAATCATACAACGGCTTTTGCTGAAAAGTAAGGTTTATATAGGGGGTCATATAATGAATTTAGTTAATCGAAAAGATGATCATGATTTTTTAGACAAACATAGACTGAGTCAGAAAAACAAATTTATCATCTGTTTGTTATTTATTGGGATCCTGGTTTTGGTGCTGTTTTTTGGTAATTTAAATACAGCTCCGGGAATTATTATAGGGAGTATAATGGCTGTCGTCACGTTGCTGATGCCGCTGATCTTTGGGTATACCGGCCTTATGGTTACGCTGATATACAGCATCATAGGGATGACTGCTCCATTCAGATTCGGAATAATGCAAGGTGACCCATATTATTTTGCTATTGCCGTGTTCATCCTGGCTAACTTTTTGGGATCTGCGATTATTGCCATTGAAGTTGAACGCAATAAAAAGACCCAGAAAGTACTTGAGACCCTTTCTGTAACAGACGGTCTGACAGAGATCTACAATCACAGGTATTTTCAGCAAAGGCTTGACGAAGAGATTGCGAGGGCGACCAGAGCAAATCGTACGCTTGTCTTGTGTATGATCGATATTGATAACTTTAAGATGTACAATGATTCCTATGGTCATTATTTTGGTGATGAAATACTAAGAAAAACAGCCGGGCTGATCCAAAACACAACGAGAAAGTCAGATATTGCCTGCCGCTACGGCGGGGACGAATTTGCAGTAATTTTGCCTGATTCCGGCGTCGAAGAAGTCCATTTTGTCATGGAAAGACTTAAAGAAGCATTTTACAGTCTGCGATTTTCTTTCCCGGATTGTCACGTTACAAGAACTTTAACGCTTTCGGTCGGTTTCTCAATTTTTCCTGATCTGGCGGAAAATAAAGATCAACTGATTACCCAGGCTGATGCTGCCCTTTACCGGGCCAAATATCAGGGCAGAAACACAATCCAGCTTTATAAAAATTAATACAAAGCATACTGTATATGGTTGCCCATTTATTTAAAATACGCAGTACTAGAATGAATATTTACCATGATCGTTTAAGATGAAAGGGGAAATAAATAAAGCTAAAAAAAGAACTCAAAAAAGGAATAAAAAAGAAAATGTCGAATATACCCGAGAATAAAAAGGAAAATTATTCATTTTCTGTCCGGACAGATAAAATAGAAAGGAAGATATGGCAAGAATACTTTTGGTTGATGATGAACCGATGGTGCTCAACGCTTTAAAGCGTATCCTACATTCCCGGGGATACGAGCTGTTTGCCGCAACGACCTCGGAAGAAGCGCTGGATTTTCTGCAAAAAAGCGTGATAGACGTGATCATTTGTGACCAAAATATGCCGGGAATGCTGGGTATTGATCTGTTAAAACGTTCAAGAGAAGAGTACCCGGATGCCGTCAGAATTTTGATCACTGGTTCGTCAGACATTAACGTTGCAATTTCAGCAATTAATGAAGGCAGTATTTATTATTACCTCGCCAAGCCTTGGGAAAACGAAGAAGTTATTTCAGTGGTCGAAAAAGCCCTTGCCGATAAACCTAAACACTTCTATCCGGAACGCAAAATGGAACAGGAGATCAAAAAAATCCCTGTATGGGAAGATGAAACCATTATTCTGATTGACCTGTCGGAGGTTATTTATTTAACGGCAGCTGAAGGGGATGTTTTTGTTATCACCGAAAAAGGAAAATATCAAAGTCCTGACTCTTTAAATTCGTGGGAGAAGAAGCTTGGATCCGGCAGCTTTTTTCGGTGCCATCGAAGCTATATTGTCAATATCAATAAAATTGAAAAAATCAGTCCCTGGTTCAACAGTGCGTATAATTTGAAGTTGAAGGACACGAAAGAAACTATTCCTGTCAGCAGAAACTCCACTAAAAAACTGAAAAATTTATTTGGGTTATAAAATAAGAGTATAGGAATCAATTATGAATCAATATCTGAAAAAAAGAACGATACCTGGTGTTTTATCCGCCCTTCGTGAAACGGAAGACGATAACCTGACAAGCTATTATGAAAATACCATGGTCAGTATGTATATGTCAGTGCTGCTCTTTCTGGCAGCATTTGTTAGTTTTTTCCCCCGTTATTTTTATCTTGCCAGTGACTGGCAGACGTGTTTCGTAGACAGTTTGGTTTTGCTGGCATTGGCTCTGGGATTTAACATTGTTCCGAAATTAGACTTTGAGATGAGATATGCTACCTGGATGATCTCGGGGCTGACCGCCCTGACACTTCTGTTTATAACGGTCAGAATGTATGATCTCATCGGACCGGCTTTGTACACCTTTGCGTATATACAGCTCATACTGGCCATGATCCGAGTTACCAGGGTTATGATGGTCACAACAACGGTCGCCATACTGTTTTCGATAGGCTATGTCATTTTCCATTCCTATCATGTTCAGTTCTACCAGATGACGACATTGTCTTATGTTTTCCAGCTGATCCTGTTTATGGTCTTAGTGGTCGTTATGGCGGCTATAAATAATGTCAGTATCGGCCGTTACCGCAGGCTGGAAAAACAGCTTCAGGAAGCAATCCGCCAGAATGAAAAAATTACCGGATTGTTTAAACAAAACGTTGCCTCAGATGAAGAATTGAAAACAACGATCAGCCGTTTAAAGAGAACGCAAGAACAGCTTGTCCAACAAGAGAAGCTTGCTGCGATTGGACAGCTGGCTGCCGGGGTTGCTCATGAAATCAATAATCCGCTTGGTTATATTTCCAGTAACTTTGAGACCTCTCGTCTTTATTTCAATCAGTATACGAATATGATCAGCGCGTATCACAGCTTTTTGGAGCAGCTGCACCCAAGCGAGAAGGATTTGCTTGCCCCGCAGATAGAGAACTTGAGAAAGCTTGAAGAAACCAACAACCTGAAGTATATCTCAACAGACCTGGAAGATTTGTTTTTTGATATTGAGGATGGCCTTAAACGGATCAGTGAAATTGTAACCGGACTTAAAACCTTTTCCAGAGCGGATCAAGGCAACGAGTTTGAAGATTATGATCTGAATAATGGCCTGAAGAATACGCTTTTGGTGGCCAGAAATGAGATTAAGCACTATGCCAGGGTAATTGAACTGTTTGGGGAGCTTCCTTTGATCCAGGCGAAGGGCAATCAAATCAATCAGGTGCTCTTAAACATCATCCTGAATGCAGTCTACGCCATAAAAACAAAAGAACCGAAGACACTTGGCTCTATCATGGTTAGTACAGAAGTCGCGGGTAATTTTGTACGGTGTCAGATCGAAGACAATGGGACAGGGATCAATAAGGAAAACCTGAAAGAGATTTTTAATCCATTTTTTACGACAAAACCTGTTGGGCAGGGTACAGGCCTTGGGCTCAGTATTACCTACGATATTGTTGTTAATACGCACGGGGGGAAGATTTCCGTTCAAAGCACGCCGGGCGTAAGTACGAGGTTTATGATCCTGCTGCCTGTCAGGCAGCAGCCGGAAGCGGAAGCAGGTGAAGAAAATGAATGAAGCGATTTTGTTTGTAGATGATGAAAACGCAATTCTGCGGGCGCTGAACAGGGCTTTTTTTGGCAGCGGCTACGAAGTTCTTACTGCGGGAAGCGGTGAAGAGGCTCTGGAGATTCTTCAAAGGAAGAAAATTGATCTTCTTGTAACAGATGTCAAAATGCAGGGTATGGACGGCTTTCAACTTTTAACACAAGTCAAAGAAAAATATCCGTCTACGATCAGATTAGTTCTTAGCGGGCATGTCGATAAAAACATGCTTCTGAAAATACAGCAAAGTTGTCTGGCCAAACATTATCTGTTTAAGCCATGGCAAAACAAGGATCTGCTTAGGACCATCGAACAAATTTTCGAAGTGGAAAAGATCTTGAAGAACCGAAATCTGCTGGAAGTGATCAATAAAATTGAATTTCTACCATCGCCTCAGAATGTCTTCAATAAATTTAATTTTCTGATCGAACAGGATGCGGGCATGAAGGAAATTGCCAAAACGATTGAAAGTGATCCTTCCATAACGGCAAAAGTATTACAGGTGGCAAACTCTTCCCACTTAGGAGTAAAAACAGGTTCGGTCATCCAGGCTATTAATTATTTGGGACTGACGGATGTCAAAAATATTGTTTTGAGTGCCTGTCTGCATCAGGAAACCAAAGGGGAAAAGAATGCACGTTACCATAGAGATATCGCGATGCTTTGGCTCCATGCCGTAACGACCAATACCATCCTGAATGTTTTTTACCAGAAGATTCATCATAAGAAAATGCCTGAATCCAGTTCAATGGCCGGATTGCTGCATGATGTCGGCAAAGTGGTTCTGCTGAATAATTTCTGGTATGAATATATGCGGGCAGTTGAGAAGAACGTGGGTAACCGGGATTTATTCCACTATTATGAACAAATAGAATTTACGGATATATCTCATGGGGAGATTGGCGGTCATCTGCTGGATTGGTGGGAGCTTCCGTACTCGATCGTGGAGTCTGCACTATTTCACCACTGTCCGCTTGATGAAAGGGTCATCGACAAGGAAATGGTCGCCCTGGTGCATCTTGCTGATATCTATTCCTGGAAAAGCATCTATAAGCCGGAGTCTGTAAACGTCGATTTGCAGGTGCTTGATTTCCTGGGTATTAACAAAGATGATCCTGATCGTTTTTTGGACGAAGCCGGAATTCGCCATCCAATGTAAAAAAACAACCATTCAGGTTGTTTTTTTACATTCTGCGGCAAATTGTCCGCCAAGACGAAATGACGTGGTATGCTATTGACAGAAGCGAGGTACAAGGAAAGGCGGGAGAAGTTCTAAATGAGCTGCGTTCATGATGTCGTCATCTATTTTGAAGAGGGAAGCAAGACACAGGATTGTAAAGCTTTAGCCGTGATTTCCAGCTTGAAAAAGATCGCAAACATCATTGAGTTTTATCCGAAAGATATCGGCAGCAATCACCAGAGTGCAGAAATCATCAAGGAAGAAGGGTTAAGAATCAGGTTTTCTACGGAATGCAATCTCGAAAAAATCCAAAAATTCTTCTTTGAAACCATCTCCCTGAAAGATTACGAATTGGGGACTTCAGACCACTAGGATGCGTTATCCCGCAATATCCGTGTCTTCTGAGAACTGGCTGTTATATAATTCGGCGTAGAATCCGCCTTTAGCCAGCAGTTCTTTGTGATTGCCTGTTTCAATGATACTGCCGTTATTCATGACCAGAATAAGTTCAGCATCGCGTATGGTGGAAAGCCTGTGCGCAATTACAAAATTCGTTCGGCCTTTCATCAGGTTCTTCATTGCTTTCTGGATCAATACTTCAGTCCGGGTGTCCACGCTGCTGGTTGCTTCATCGAGAATCAATATTGCCGGATCGGCCAAAATAGCCCGGGCGATAGTGAGCAGCTGCTTCTGTCCCTGCGAGATATTGGTCGCTTCCTCATTCAGAATCGTATCATAGCCATCAGGAAGTGTCCGGATAAAATGGTCGGCATGGGCTGCTTTGGCCGCGCGGACGATTTGTTCCATCGTCGCGCCTTCTTTGGAGTAGGTGATATTATCTTTAATGCTGCCGTTAAACAGCCAAGTATCCTGAAGGACCATCCCAAAGAGTTTACGCAGCTCGCTGCGCGGCATATCCTTGATGTCCACACCGTCAATACTGATTTTGCCCGAGCTGATCTCGTAAAACCGCATCAGGAGGTTGACCAGAGTAGTTTTACCTGCACCGGTTGGTCCGACGATGGCGATGGTATCTCCCTGCCTCACTTCAAGGTTCATATCTTCAATCAGCGGGACATCTTCTGTATAGCGGAAGCTGACATGGTCGATGCGGATATTTCCTTTGGGCATATCCAGAATCACAGCTTCAGGACTGTCAGGAATTTCTTCCTGTTCGTCTAGAACTTCAAAGACGCGTTCAGCGCAGGCAATAGTAGACTGGATAACGTTGGCGATATTGGCAGTTTGGATGATCGGCATCGTAAATGACCGTGAATATTGGATAAAGGCCAGGATATCACCTAATCCTAACAGATTGCGCGTGATCCAGATGCCCCCGACAATGCTGATGCCGACATAACTGAGATTACTAATAAAGTTCATCAGCGGGAACATAATCCCGGAAACGAACTGGGCTTTCCAACCTGCGCCATAAAGCCGGTTATTGATGGATTCAAATTTTTCGATGGCATCCTTTTCATGGCCAAAAGCCTTAACGATCTTATGCCCGGTGTACATCTCTTCGACATGGCTGCTGAGGTCCCCCAGCTCTTTTTGCTGGACGGCAAAGTATTTTTGGGATTTCTTGGCGATCATTGTGGTGGACAGCATATACAGCGGCAATGAGGCGATAATAATCAGGGTGAGAACCGGACTGATTGTGAGCATCATGATAATATAACCTATGATTGTTATCACGGAGGTAATGATTTGGGTTAAGCTTTGCTGTAGGGTAGTGGCAATGGTATCGATATCGTTGGTCACGCGGCTTAAGATATCGCCATAAGGGTGCATATCGTAATATTTTAAGGGCAATTTGGCCAGCTTGTTATCTACTACCCGGCGTAGATCCCGGACTGTACGCTGGGAAACGCCTGACATCACAAGACCCATGATCAGGCTGAACAAGGCGCTGATGAGATACATGCCGATCAGGATCAAGGCGATCATGCCGATATAATAAAAATCATATTCACCGTTCGTTTCTCTGATCGCTGTAATGGCGCCATTGATTTGATCATCGGTAAACTCGACATTTTGCTGGGTATTCGGCATATCCAAGCCTGTCGCGCTGGTTGCGGACATCTTTTCCCCTAAATCAATAATCTTTTGGCAAACATCCGCTTTTTCTTCGGCATTCGTCACCGAACTCAGCATCGGTAATTGCAGGAAGGTTTTGATTGTACTTATACTTTCCGCATCAATCTTTTTCACTGTTCCGTTCTGTGTGGTGTTGTCGGTGCTGTTCCCCCCCATATTTGGCAGTGCATTGAAGAGAGCCAGCATTTTAATGACGGTATTGGCTTTTTCCTGCGGATCTTGGAGCGTATTGATTGCAGGCAGCATAACCAGTGCTTTGATCGTATCCAAAGATTCAGGACTGATTTGCTTACTGGTTCCGGCGTCCGCCATCTGCTGGTTGATCTGGTCGACGGCCTTTAATTGGGCATCGGCCATCTGGGTATAAATGCTGTCAACGCCCTTTTCCTGCGCCTCAGACATTTTTTGCAGCATCATTCTCGCCATATAAGCATCCTGCAGTTTGTTGATTGCTTTACTGCTTACCTTAGGAGCTGCAATTGTAAAAGATGTACTGGCGATTGCAAAGATCAATACAACAATTAAATGGACTTTATGGGGTTTTAAATACCGAAGGAGCCTTGCCAGACTTCCGCGGAAATTCTTAGCTTTTTCTACGGGAGCACCAAAGTGGCTGCCCGGTCCCCCTGGTCCCCCTGGTCCCCCTGGTCCTCTTCGGCCCTGCCGATTGCGCATCGTGTTTTGGTTTTTATTTTCGCCGCTCATGCGATTTCCTCCTCTGACAGCTGGGATGAGACAATTTCACGATAGACTTCGCAGCTGTTCAACAGCTCCTTATGCGTCCCAATGCCTGCGATTTGACCATTGTCCAGGACAATGATTCGATCCGCGTCCATGACGGTGCCTACTCTTTGGGCGATAATAAGGACGGTTGCCTCGGCAATCTCCTGTTTCAGCGCTGCCCGCAGACGCGCATCCGTTTTAAAATCCAGGGCAGAAAAACTATCGTCAAAAATATAGATTTCCGGCTTGCGGACCAAGGCCCGCGCAATAGCCAACCGCTGTTTCTGACCGCCGGAAACATTGGTGCCGCCTTGGGCGATGACATGGTCATACCCACCGTCCATTTTGGTGATAAATTCAGCGGCTTGGGCAACTTCTGCAGCATGCTGAATTTCTTCTTCAGTGGCCTGTTTACCGCCAAACTGGATATTCTCGGCAATCGTTCCTGAAAAGAGGACCGCTTTTTGCGGCACAAAACCAATTTTCTGACGAAGGTTTTCCTGGGATATATCCCGGACATCCACACCGTCGATCAGGACGGAGCCGCTGTCGACATCATAAAACCTTGGTATTAGGTTGATAAGCGTTGATTTCCCTGAACCGGTGCTGCCAATGATCGCTGTGATTTCACCAGGCCGGGCGGCGAAAGATATATCCCGGATAGCGGGTTCTTCTGCGCCGTGGTAACTAAAGGTGACATCCTTGAATTCCACATAGCCTTTACCGGTGAAAGTATCCTTCAGGTCGTTGGCATCTTCAATCTCAGGTACGGTTTCCAGGACTTCATTGATTCTGACAGCTGCAGCCTGAGACCGGGGAACCATAATGAACATCATGGCCAGCATCAACATGGACATCATAATCTGCATCGCATACTGCGTAAATGCGGAAAGGGCTCCCAGGTCCATATCGCCGATACTGATGCGGATGCCTCCAAACCAAAGGATTGCCAGTGAAGTTAAGTTCATAATCAGCATAATCGTCGGCATCATAAATGCCATGATTTTATTTACTTTAATGTAGTTGTCTGTGAGATCGACGTTGGCGGCATCAAAACGCTTTTTTTCATGTTCAATCGTATTAAAGGCGCGGATGACCCGGACGCCGGTAAGTTTCTCCCTGAGTACCAGGTTGATCCTGTCAATTTTTCCCTGGACCAATCGAAACAGCGGTATCATTTTGGAAGCAATCATCACAATGACAATTGCTAAAACCGGTATGGAGACAGCAAATACCCAAGTAAGGGCCTTATCTTCCCGGTAAGCCAGGATGATTCCGCCGATTGCCATGATCGGGGCGCTGATCATCATGCGCATAATCATGATGGTAACCGTCTGGACCTGGTTGATGTCATTTGTCGTCCGGGTTATGAGCGTCGCGGTGCCGATTTTATCAAATTCATGTAAAGAAAAGCTTTCGATTCTCCCAAAAAGTTTGCTCCGCAAAACGGTTCCTAACCCTACGGCAGCCTTGGCGGATAAAAAGCTGGCCAGGATGGAAAATACAGCGGCTACTCCGGCGACCAGAAGCATGACTCCTCCTATATGCAAAATCTTCTGCGTATCACCATTCATGACGCCGTCATTGATGATATCTGACATCAGCGTAGGCAGATACAGATCACCGAGCGTTTGGAGAAAAATGAGGATCAATACGCCGTAAACCAGATGTCTAAAAGGTTTTAAATAACGGTATAATTTCAGCATAACCAAAAATCCTTTCTCACTTATAATGTTTAGAGTGTCTTTTGTTTAAGAAGATCAGGTACATCATTGACCCAGGATCTTCTTTAAAGCAGTCAAACCCTCTAATATTTTTCTCATATCTTCAGGGGTAGCTCTGCTCAGTATTTTCTGCAAGTCTTTTTCGGCTTGGTGATGAAATTCCCGGTGAAAGTCAACATACTTTGGACTCACTTTAACATAGACAATGCGTCTGTCCTGTTCGCTTCTGGTCCGAATGACCAAATCATGCTTTTCCAGACGGTCAATAATACCTGAGATCGTGCTGTTGGAAAGATGCAGTTCGCTGCTTATTTCGGATATCTTCATTTCACCGCGTTTTATCAGGGTGCTCATCACCATGCCTTGCGGCATCGTTAAACCGTTGCATTCAAAACTCTTACGCATTGTTTTCTTCAGAGATCTGCCAATTTCGGAAAAAAGTTGTACAATTTCCACTTCGCTGGGGTTATTATGCATAGAAACAGGCCTCCTTAAACCCGTATAAAAATACTGATATTTCTCATGCAAATGTTTCGCATAGAAATTATTATATTGATCCGGGAAAATGTTGTCAACTATATTTCGAAGACTATTTTGTCTTATTTTGCGTCCATGGGTTGGACGAATGCCGAACGAAGATCATTCATGAGCGAAGTGCCTTGTTTATACCATAACCATAATACTGTGTATGCAAAATTCTAATCAAGTTTTAATCCTGAATTAAGCGTAGTCTCATCTGACGTTATTACAATAGAGCTATAGTTTAGAAATGGAGATGAAAATTATGAGTATCAGCATGGAACAAATTGATGAGATGAGAAAAAGGACCAACTGCAGTTATCAGGAAGCCAAAGAACTGTTAGAAAAGTATGACGGGGATTTGATTGATGCGATCATTGCCTTTGAAAAAATGCATGGGAATAAATCAAATTCAAGTTCCAATCAGAAAACCTGTCAAAAAGAACAGAGCTTTGGCAAAAAAGTGAAGGCACTGATTCAAAAAGGCTGCGTCACAAGATTTATAATTGAAAAGGATCAGAACATTATCCTAAATATACCGATCATTATTCTGATTGTGGCGGTGTTGATCACAATGCCGATCATAGGGCTGTATGTTGCAGCTTTTATCCTGCTGTACGTAATGGGCTACAGGATTAGGATCAGAAAGGAAAAGGGGCAGGATGTTAATATCAACGAGTTTGTCGACGGTATTGGCAGCAAAGTGAGAACCGCGGCTGATAAAATGAGGGAAAAGCCGGCTGTAGAACAAGAAAACAGTCCGCAGGATGAAGCCGGCCTCAAGAATGAAGATAAAAAAGAAGACGGCTACAATGAGATCACGATTGGTTAGTACCGATGAATGGTCAGGGTGCCAGTGATGAGATAGGAGTTGATGAGAAATGAACCTGTGTTGTTTGCAGGTTCATTTCCGATTATAATGGAGTCGTCGCAATACTTTGATTGAGGGCGGAGGAAAGGATGAAAACCAGAATTCTGGTCATTGAAGATGAAGTGAAAATAGCCAGGTTCCTGGAACTAGAGCTTGCCCATGAAGGTTATGAGGTAGAGCTTGCTCACGACGGAAGAGAAGGCTATGAAAAAGCAGTCTCGGGAAAGGCAGATTTGATCATTCTGGACCTGATGCTTCCCGGCCTCAGTGGTATTGAAATTTGCCGGAGAGTAAGGCGTGAATCGGACATCCCGATCATCATGCTGACTGCCAAAGATGATGTTTCCGATAAAGTAATGGGGCTTGACAGCGGGGCCGATGACTATATGACCAAGTCATTTGCAATTGAAGAGTTGCTTGCCAGGATCAGAGTGATCCTGAAGCGTAGAGGGAAAAAGGAAGATCAAAATAATGTGATCGCAGCCGGGCCGTTGATTTTGTATAAGGATGAATATCGGGTTACCTATCAGGGGGTAGACATATCCCTCTCCAAGAAAGAATTTGAACTTCTGAAATATTTGATGGAGAATAAAGGCATTGTATTGTCACGCGAAAAAATCCTCGACCATGTCTGGGGATATGACTACTATGGAGACACCAATGTCACCGATGTCTATATTAAGTATTTGCGCAATAAAGTTGACCAGAGGTATGATGTCGTACTTATTCATACCGTAAGAGGGGTCGGGTATCTTTTAAAATATGATGACGAAAAATAAAGCGGATAAGGGCATGTTCAAAAACATCCTCAAGGTGATCTTTTTCCCGGTTTATCTTTTTATGCTTCTTTATGCGTTTATCCAGGAAAGGATCGCTTATTCAATTCGCTTAAAGCTTTCCTTGAGGTATACAGGCATACTTTTGCGGACAGTGCTGGGAGCCGGCCTTATCGTTATTTTGGTCTATGGCGGATTTAGAATCCAGGAAACGGTTAAGCAGGATTATTTGGAAATCCAGAAGATTCTCAGCACGGACAGCAGGGTTTATTTTGAACTGGAAACCTACTCTCGGGAGCATCAGACCCCGCTTCGTATCTTTGAACGGGGCCAGCAGACGCTCATGGCTACGGACCAGAATTTGAGGGAATATTGTTCTGAGTACTGGCTCGGATTGGCCAAGGATCAAGGAAACATCTACGTATCCATAAACAGGGATTTTGAAACAGCCGGAACTTCAGGCAGAATGATTATCTTTTCCAACATTCAGGATGAAATTACAGATATCCTGTTCATCACTAGGATTATGCTCTTCGTCTTTTTACCGTCCTTGTTCCTGGCTCTGATTGCGATTGCCTTATCAGGGAGAGGAATTTTTGAACCGATACGCGAAATGACCCAGACGGTAAAGGGAATTTCCGAACAGAATCTGAACTTAAGACTAAATGTAGGCGGGTCAAAAAATGAACTGAAGGAACTGGCGCTTACCTTTAATGAAATGATGAACAGAATAGAGGACCAATATAATAGGCAGAAACAGTTTGTATCCGATGCTTCGCATGAGCTAAGAACACCGATTGCCGTGATACAGGGCTATGCAGTCATGCTCGATCGCTGGGGAAAAAACGATCAGGCAGTTCTGCAGGAATCCATAACGGCTATCAAAAATGAAGCCGGGAATATGCAGGAGCTGATTGACAAACTGCTGTTTCTTGCCAGGCATGACAACAGTACGCTCGCCTATCAAAAGGAAGAATTCAGCCTCACGGAAATGCTCCTGGAAGTCATCAAAGAGACCCAAATCATCGATTCCGGGCATCAAATCAATGATGAGCTCAATCAGGAGATCTCTATGTTTGGCGATCGAAACCTAATGAAACAGGCCTGTCGGATCTTTATGGACAATGCGATGAAATATACACCGGCTGGCGGACAGATCACGGTTTGTCTTAGCAAAGAAGGGGAGTCCATTGCGATAAGTATCAAGGATACCGGAGCAGGTATGACAAATGAAGAGTTGAAGCACATCTTTGACCGTTTCTACCGCTCCGACCAGTCCAGAACGAAGGACCGGGGCGGTTATGGCTTGGGACTCGCGATTGCCAAGATCATTATCCTGGGCCACAATGGTAGAATCACAGTCCGAAGCAAAGTCGGAGAAGGTTCTGAATTTATTATTCTGCTCTCCTAGCACAACAATACGTGATTTACAATAGTACTAACCCGAGAGATAGGGGGAGACATATGTCTTTCCTTTTTTACTATGCATAAAGTAATTAATAGAAATACTGGAAAATTAAGGTTGCAATTTGCCTGGCTTCTGAATAAGATATCTCGAAGTCAGTTCTTAAGAAGTTAAGATACGAGGAGGGGGAAAAATATGTACGGTTCTTATGGTTATGGCCGCGGTTGCGGAATGGGTGCCGGGGTTGGCATAATCGCTATTGCAGTACTGATCCTGATTGCTCTGGGCGTTATTTTCTAAATTGAATTTTGGCATGCAGCGTTCATCAGATATTCTTTGACCAGGAGGTGAAAAACATGGCAGTTGGAGCAGGTACTTTCGGCGGAACATTCGGCGGTGGCGGTTGCCTCTGCGGCATCGCGATCGTAGTGGTTATCATTCTCCTCTTAATTGCAATGGGGATCGTTTTCTAAATGATCTGAATAATATTTTTCTTATTCAATCTAAGTTGGTTGGGCAATCAACAATTCTTCGATAGACAGAAAGACAGCATGAGCCATAAGCGCCACGCTGTCTTTCTGACCTTCTGCAGCAACTTCAAGGAAAATGTAAAAAATGCCTTATATTGTCGAAAAAAATTGCTTATCACATTTTCAAATGTTAGAATATGACTCAGGGCGTCCTGCTTTTTTGATTTGCAGGTTTTTAGAAAGTTTACTACCTAATTATATAACTTAAAAATTACACGTAATATGGATTTTGTTAAAGGAATTTCCGGAAAAATAAAGAATTAATGTTCCATGATTAACCTATTTGGTTGTAATTTAGCATGTATCTGCGAAAATGAGATTAATGCCTATACGCAATTGATCTCGGGAAAAAGAAAAAGCAGTTTGGCCAGGTTGAAGTACATAGATGATGTAAAAAGATCTTTACTGGGAGAACTGCTCATTCGCAAAATCGTCAGGGAAAATTATTTTCGAGGAAATGCTGAAATTTCTTTTGGTGTAAACGATTATGGCAAGCCTTATGTCAAAGACCTGGATGCATTTCATTTTAGTGTTGCCCATTCCGGAAAATGGGTTGTTTGTGCGACAAGCAGTCAAGAAGTAGGTGTTGATCTCGAACGAATCAGACCGGTTGACACAGAGATCGCCAGGCAGCATTTTACCGAACAAGAGAACAGTTTCTTAACGGACCTTAGCCTGGACAGGAAAACAGAATACTTTTTTAAACTTTGGACGCTTAAAGAAAGCTATTTTAAAGCAAAGGGTACAGGCCTTGCGGGTAATCTTAAAGAAGCTGATTTTTCCAGTATGGCCGGAGCCAGTTTTTCTTATCCGAATGAAGGGCTGTACTTTCATATTTACCCATTTGATCCAGGTTACGCTGTGGCAGCATGCGGCTGCGAAAAAGAATTCAGTCCCAAGGTTCATGTAGTAAACATCCAATATTCAGATTTTTATGGCTGACAGAGTAAGGGGAAATTTGCAGATTTATGGAGGGCTGCTGTTTTATGGTCGAATATTATCCATTATCAATCCCGCAAAGAAGTATTTGGTATTTAGAGAAACTTCATCCAGGAACCAGTATCGGCAATATTGCTTCAACCCTGAAGATTAAAGACAGCATAGATTTCCGGCTTCTCGAAAAGGCCATCAACCTTGTGATCGAGAAAAATGATGCGCTTAGGCTCAGGTTTCGGGAAAAGGACGGACAGGTATTCCAATATATTGCCGAATTCACATATTCTAAAATAGATTTCTTTGATTTCAGCAAGGGTGGTCTCAAACGGCTGTATGTCTGGGACCAAGATGAGACCAAAAAACCATTTACCATTCATGACAGCCCACTAGTCTATTTTTCTATCATTAAAATCAATGAAAAAGAGAATGTGATATACTGCAAAATCCACCATCTCATTTCTGATGGGTGGACTGTTGTTTATATAGGCAATAAAATTATGGAGTATTATAACATGCTGAAAGAAGGCGTTTCCTTTAATCAGGAAAATGACCCTTCTTATTTGGAATATGTTAATAGTGAACTTGAGTACATGCATTCTCCTAAGTATATCAAAGATAAGGAATACTGGGAAAATGTCTTTGTGGATACACCGGAAATGACCACACTGAAAAGCAAAGCAGCCAAGATGAACCATACCGAAGCTGTCAGAAAAACGTTTAAAATTCCCAATAAATTGTCCAAAAAAATTTCTCTATACTGTCTGGAAAACAAAACATCGATTTTTACCCTTTATATTTCCGCGCTCTGTATCTATATCAACAGAATATCCAATAAAGAAGATATTGTTCTTGGGGTGCCTGTACTGAACCGCGCTAATGCTAGGGAAAAGAAAACAGTCGGAATGTTCATCAGCACGATACCGCTTAGGGTCAATATCGATAACGATACAAATTTTCAGGATTTTTGCCATAAGCTGACTAGAAACTGGATGGATATCCTGAGGCATCAAAAATATCCATATGATGAAATTTTAAAACATGTTAGAAAACACAACAGAAGTATTGAAAAATTATATGAAATTTCGGTATCCTACCAAAATGCCAAATTTGTCAAAAACAGTGATATTAAGAGCTGTGAGGGAAGATGGCATTTTTGCGGTCACCAGACAGAATCACTTTATATTCATATCAACGAACGCGAAGATGACGGCAATATCATTATTGACTATGACTATCTGACGGATCTTTTCTATAGCAAGGAAATTGAATTTATTCATGACCATGTGCTGAGGATTCTTTGGCATGCACTGGACAATTCTGTGAAAAAAATCTCCAGACTGGAGATGATTTCAGAAAAGGAAAAGCAGAGAATCCTGTGTGAGTTTAATAACACCGGATTATTCTTCCCTCACAACAAAACGGTTGCTCAGTTATTCGAAGAACAAGCAGAAAGAACGCCGGCCAAGACAGCATTGATTTTTGAGGAGAGTAGTATTTCCTACTATGAGTTGAATCAAAGAGCGAACCGGCTTGCTAAAGTGCTCAGAGACAAGGGCGTTGGGCCTAACAAATTTGTAGGAATCTTTGTTCCACGTTCTCTGGAGATGATGATAGCGATCCTGGCAGTACTGAAAGCAGGCGGTGCTTACCTGCCGATTGATCCTGACTATCCTTCCCAGCGAATCGATTATATGCTCGAAGACAGCCATACTGCAATTCTGTTAACCTGTCAGAAACTCATGAAAGAGATCCATTTCAACGGGGAAATTATCGACGTTTTTAGTCACAATGAACAATTGACCGGATTAGCTAACCTGCAGAAAGTCAATACACCACAGGATATTGCCTATCTGATTTATACCTCCGGTTCGACTGGAAAGCCCAAGGGTGTCATGGTCCAGCATTCAGCCATTGTGAATCTAATTTTGGGAATAACGGCAAAGATTGACTTTTCTCCCGAGAAGGTCATGCTGTCGGTCACAACGATTTCTTTTGACATTTTTGTTCTTGAGTCCCTGCTGCCACTGAGTAAAGGGTTGACTATAGTCGTCGCAAATGAAAAACAGCAGATCATACCGAAAGAATTGAATGATGTAATTGTTAAAAACAACGTCAAGATGTTTCAAGTAACTCCTTCAAGAATCCAGTTACTCTTGAACAGCGAACTAGAGTTAGCTAGTTTAATGAATCTTTCGGAAATTATGATCGGTGGTGAGGTTTTTACTCCTTCGCTATTAAATAATCTTAAGAGTGTTTGCAGAGCGAAAATTTATAATATGTACGGACCAACGGAGACAACAGTATGGTCAACAGTTGCTGATCTTACTGCTGAAGGCCGTCCCCATATTGGCAAACCTATTGCCAATACGAAAATTTATATCCTTGACCGGTATTTGAATTTACTGCCTATTGGAATTCCCGGAGACCTATATATTGGCGGGATGGGTGTTTCCAAGGGGTATTTTGAGAAGGAAGGATTAACCGTTGAACGATTTATTGAGAATCCATTTGATGAAGGCGGTATAATATATAAAACGGGGGATCTTGCCAGATGGTATCCGGAAGGGGATATTGAATTTCTGGGAAGAACTGATTATCAAATTAAAATCAGGGGATATCGAATTGAACTTGGAGAGATTGAGGACAGGCTCCTTAAACATCCTCATATCAGAGAGGCAGTTGCGGTTGTCAAAGAAAATTCAAACAATAGCAAAGTAATATGTGCTTATATTGTTGCAGACACCGAAATAGGCAGTACCGAGGTAAAAGCCTATTTAGCTCAGTATCTGCCTGACTATATGGTTCCGGGCCATATTATCCCGGTCGATTTCATACCCAAAACTCCGAATAATAAGATAGATAGAAATGCGCTGCCAGAGTATGAAGAAAAAGCAGTCAAACCTGTTCCACCAAGAAATTCAACTGAACGTAAAATCGCTAAAGTATGGTGTTCGTTGCTGGGCAGAAAATCCGTCGGTATTGATGATAATTTCTTTGATTTAGGTGGAGACTCACTGACGATTGTTCAGCTTCAAGTCCTGTTAATGAAAAAAGGAATTGATATCGGAATTCAGGATCTTTATGAATATCAGACGATCAGACAAATATCTGACGGCATGGAATCAGCTAAAAGCATCATAGATAGCATGAAAATCAAGGATGATCCTGTCAAAGATATTGCACTTGATTATGATATTAAGCCCTGCCTCAAGAAGGCACACCATGTCCTGCTTACTGGAGCTACCGGCTTTCTAGGTATACATTTGCTCGAACAGCTTCTTAAGCAAAAAGACTGTAATATCTACTGTTTACTGCGAGGGAAAACGATTTGCGAAGCAGAAGATAAACTGCGCAAACAACTGGATTTCTATTTCAACGGAAAATACAGTCAGGAATTAGATGAACGGATTATCATTATTCCCGGTGACGTCACGCAGGTGCAGCTGGGGCTGGATAGTAATATTTATCAATACCTTCTGGATAAGATCGATCTAGTCATTCATTCAGCCGCAATCGTAAAGCATTACGGTTTATATGAGGACTATCTGGATGTCAACATTAAAGGTACAGAAAGAATAGCTGACTTTTGTCTGCAGGGGGATATTCGTCTGAACTATGTATCTTCGATCACAGTCTCCGGAAATTATCTTACAAATAATATCCACGAGGAAAAGGTAGATTTTACAGAATCAGACTTGTATATCGGACAGGATTACAGCGGGAATGTTTACGTAAAAAGCAAGTTTGAATCGGAACGATTCATTTACCAGAACGTCAAAAATGGTTTGAAGGCGGATGTTTATCGCATCGGCGTTTTGACCGGTCGTTACAATGACGGGCAGTTTCAGAAAAACATTCAGGAAAATGGTTTCTATGAGAGGATCAAAGCAATTATTGAGCTTGGTTTTGTTCCGGAAATCTGGGCGGATGAACAATTGGAATTTACTCCGGTTGATTGTTGCAGTGAAGCGATAGCCAAGTTAATCAATTTATCTACCGGAACACGTATTTTCCATTTGTTTAATCATAAAACGGTCAGTCTGGCCAAAGTAGTTGAGATTTTAAACAGTCTTGGTACTGATATTGAAGTTGTTCCGAATGATGTCTTTGTCCAAATCGTTGAAAAGAATATGAAAGAGCATAACATCAGTCCTGCTGTTAACGAGCTGCTTAAAGGAAAATTTTCCGCTTATTCACAAACGGTCAATGTTAAATCAGAATTGACTCAAAAAGTATTGAATAACGAGAACTTTGCTTGGCCGGAAATCAGCAAGGAATACATTTCCCAAATTCTGCGATACATGTTCAGAATAAATTACTTGAAAGAAAACCAAGGTAAAAGGGATGTCGTATGTTAAATAAACTTAGGGAATATTTTAATAAAAGTATTAGTCTTCAGATAACCTTGATTTATAATTTTGTTATTTTATGTACTGTCATTGTTATCTATTTTCTGATACCTTTTATATTTAATTATGCACCTGGTTCAATTAATACAAATTTTGATGTAAAGGTATCCTACATCTCCTATATGGCACAGTTTTCGATAATAACAATCTTAATTCTTGTTCCAAGCTTTATTTTTCTCAAAAAAACATTGTCAGATATTGATGAATGGGCAATTTTGCTTAATGATAATTCTCCTGATTCACAAAATAAATTGCTGAAGATTCGTAAAAAGTGTTTAAATCTGCCCTATATCATCTATATGGGGCAAATTGTGGTTTCTATGCTAGTTATTATCTTAATTTTAGTTTTTACCGGCAGCCATCCTGCCGTTATGATTTATAAGATTCTGATCTTAAGTTTTTCATTTGCTACGCTCGCTGCACTTTTTTCGTTTATATTCTCTAAAAGAATTTTTACAAAAATATTGTTAAACACTTCTCGGTACAACGAACTCCAGGGAATAAAATTAAGTGTCCGCGGAAAAATTCTGCTTCATGTTTTGCCAACAATTATCCTGGCTATTTTATTTACTTCTTTGGTAGGGTATTCAAGATTAATAACCGAAAAAGGCGATTTAATCTTTGATTTCTATAAGGATCAGCTTCAGCAGTATGAAGTAAGCAGCATTTATGATGAAGCAAAGGCGAGAGAGGTTTTAAGTCATATCAAGCTGTTAAATGAGAAAACGGATTCCAGATTTATGATTACACCCAGTGGAAAATATATTTCCTTGGACAACATGGACGCGAGTGACTTTTTTATTCAATATGCTATTGATGTGTCAGATAAGTATAACGGAAGAATATTTGAGGGTTATGGACTCGATTCCCAAGGGGCTTCTATTAAAGTAAATGGTCAAGACGGATCCTATATTTTGGGGATCAAATATGATATATCTTCCAATAATACTGTACTCTATTTTATTATTAGTTTCATTGCACTGTTTATTTTAAACTTTATTGTCTTAAACTACTTTTCCAGGTCCCTCGGTGAAGACGTTTCAAGGGTGGCCAAAAACCTCTCCGACATTTCGCATGGCGTTAACGTTGACCTTGATCAGAAGCTGGCCATCACCTCCAATGACGAAATCGGAGATCTGATTATTGCCTTCAATAAAATCCAGGAAAAAGAAAAGGCGAATATTGAATCGATGAAAGAAAATCAGGCTATCATTCTGGAACAGGAGAGGCTGGCTTCGCTTGGCCAGCTGATCGGCGGAATCGCCCATAACCTGAAAACACCGATCATGTCGATTGCCGGAGGTATCGAAGCACTCAAGGATTTAACGAATGAATACAAGGAATCTATTGAAGATCAAGCTGTATCACCCGCCGATCATTATGAGATTGCGAAAGAGATGCAGGAATGGCTCGATAAAATGAAGCCATACTGTTCCTATATGACAGACATTATCAGTGCAGTTAAAGGTCAGGCGGTACAGATGAACTACGCCGGCTCAGATAAGTTTACCGTGGAAGATTTGGTCAAAAGAATTGATGTTTTGATGAAGCATGAGCTGAAAAAATACCACTGCAAGCTTAAACCTGATTTTCAAATTGATCTGCAGACCGAAATACGAGGAGAACTGAACAGCCTGGTACAAGTATTTGACAATCTGATCATCAACGCAATGCATGCTTATGAAGGACAAACCGGAGAAATTGGTTTCAGCATTTACAAAGAAAGACATAACCTTAAATTTGCTTTAAGCGATCATGGTAAGGGTATTCCTGAGGAAGTGCAGAAAAGACTGTTCAAGGAAATGTTTACGACCAAAGGTAAAAATGGGACAGGTCTTGGACTATACATGTCGTATTCTACAATTAAAGGACGATTTTCGGGCAATATGAAGTTTGAATCGCAGGAAGGCGTTGGCACTACATTCTATATCACGATTCCTTATCTATCCGCACACGTACAGGAGGCTAACGATGAGACGTTCAACTAATCGCGTTAATCTAGACTACAAAATCTTAATTGTTGATGACGAACCAGGAATCATTGATTCGCTGTCCGTCGTCCTGAAAAGAAGCGGCTACCAATTCGTCGGCCTAACCGATCCACTGGAGGCTATCGAAAAAGTCCGTGAAGAGAAGTACGATTTGTTGATCCTTGACTATTTGATGTATCCGATCCATGGCGACAAGGTCGTAGAGAGAATCAGAGAGTTCAACAACGAACTGTATATTCTTTTGCTGACAGGACACAAGGATCTTGCTCCACCGCTGGAAACCATCAAAGCGTTGGAAATCCAAGGTTACTGCGAAAAAGGTGACCGCTTTGACCAGCTGCTCCTGCTCGTTGAATCCGGGATCAAATCGATTTCCCAAATGCGGACGATCAAGAAGTTCCAGGAAGGCCTGAACAAAATTCTGCAGTCTGTTCCTAAAATCTATCAGCTTCAGCCGATAGATAACATTCTGGAGGATATCCTGGCTGAAATTCTGCCTTTGGTCAATAGCAAGAATGCTTTTATTCTGATCGATGATATCACCAGGATTAGTTCCGGCAATAACAGCATATTTAAAGGGATCGGGAAATATAAGAAAAAAGTGGCCGATTTTATGGAAATGCTTGATCCGGAATTGATGGAGTTTATCGGCAGCGCCAGGATCAATAAAAAGGTCGTTAAGCTTGATAAAAAAGTAATTATTCCTCTGATCAACGAATATCTTCAGGACATTGGCATCATTTTTGTAGAAGGGGACGATCTTGAGGATGGACTGAAACTGCTTGAGATCTATTCCAACCAGGCCTCCTCGTCCATCAATAATGCGTTTCTGCATTCCCTGGTGAATATTAAAAATGATGAGCTGAACAAAACGTATGACCAGCTCAGAGAAACCTACATGGATACGATTGAAGCCCTGAGAATGGTCGTCGATGCGAAGGATATTTATACCCGCGGTCATTCCGACAGAGTGGCCTATTTTGCCGTTAAGATCGGAGAGGCTTTTGATTTCTCCAAGGAGGAGCTTGAGTTGCTGCGGATCAGCGGTATTTTCCATGATGTTGGGAAAATCGGTACTTCAGATGATATTTTATTTAAGTCCCAGAAGCTGAACGAGAAAGAGTATGAAGAAATTAAAAAACACCCCTTGAAAGGGGCGAGAATCCTGTCGGCTGTATCGATGTTCAAAGAGGTGGTTCCGATTGTCAAATGCCATCATGAACGCATCGACGGCAAAGGATATCCGGAAGGGCTGGCAAAAGATGAAATCCCGTTCCTGGCGAGAATTATTTCTGTAGCTGATGCTTTTGATGCGATGATTTCCGACCGTCGCTACCGCTCCAGACTGAAGTTTGAGGAAGCTAGGAATCAGCTCATTCAGGGATCCGGGACCCAATTCGATGTGGAAGTGGTTGAAAAATTCATCCACCAGCTGTCTGATTTCGAACAAATGGCTAAGGAAGTTGCTTCAACATTTGAATAAAATCATTCGAGCATGCTCGAAAAAGGACGGCGTTCACTATTGTTTTACCAATGATATTGACGTTTGAATTCATAAAACCGTAATTGAAAGTTCACGAAACGGACATAATGAATCCTTACAATCATAGATATAATCGCGCAGTTATGTAAGGAGGGGATTCGATGACGATACTTATACCGGCCTATGAACCGGATGACCGGCTTCTCAGGTTGATAGAGGATATAAAAGAAAAGTGCGATTTTCAGATTGTGATTGTAGACGACGGCAGTGGTAAGCCTTATAGCAGGATATTCCAGGCCGCAAGCAAATTGGGATGCACCGTGTTAACACATCCGGCCAATGAAGGCAAAGGGGCCGCTCTGAAGACGGGATTTCGATATATCAAGGAAAAAGGTGAAACAGAAGGGGTTATCTGCGCCGACAGTGACGGACAGCATTTGCCTGAAGATATCATCAGAGTTGCCCAGGTTGCCAAAGAACACTGCGAATTTATCGTTCTTGGCTCCCGGAAGTTTTGCGGCAAAGTACCTCCGCGCAGCCGTTTCGGAAATACGGTAACCCGGGCAGTATTTTCTGTCTCTTCGGGTTCGCATTTGACGGATACGCAAACAGGCTTAAGAGGGTATTCAGCCGATATGCTGGACTGGTTAGGCAGCATCCAGGGGAAAAGATTTGAATATGAAATGAACATTCTGCTCGAAGCGAAGGCAGCAGGCTATTTGTTCTACGAAGTATGGATCAATACAGTCTATGACGAAAAAAATAGGTCTTCCCATTTTCGGACCTTTTCAGATTCAGCCAGAGTATATTACCCGATCCTTAAATTTTGTACCTCTTCTTTGATGTCCGGAGCGCTTGACTTTGCTCTGCTGCTGTTGTTTCAATTCTCTACATCAAACCTGCTGATCGCTGTAGTCGGGGCAAGAGTCTGCAGTTCTATTTTCAATTACAGCATGAATCACTACTTTGTCTTTTCCCGGAACAAAAGCACGGAACATCATAAATCCGCCCCGAAATATTTTTCACTCGTCGTATTTATCATGGCCTGCAATTACGGGCTGATGTATCTCTTCCACATTCTGATCGGCGCACCGTTAGTCTTTGCCAAAATTATCACCGAATTAACACTTTTCTTATTCAGTTACTGGTCTCAGCGCAACTTTGTGTTTAGTTCGGAAAAAAAACTGATCACGGTAAATAAAAAATAACACTGACCCACTGACGAATGTTCATAAAAAGGAAAAAGAAGATTTGCTTTGAAGTCCGTGGCCACGCCCGGTTTTTTGTTTTGTGCAAGGTTTGATACCTTAATGGGCATTGGTTTGAATATAGGACCTCCTGCCGTAATTAATTGAACAGCTGGATATAGGGTTTATTCTTAGTTCAACGCACAAATAGAATAAATGATGAAGAAGATAGGCGAAGTATCCCCCCTACCAGGATTGTAAAAATTGAAGAGTAATTTATAATTGATCTAAGCACGATTGCTTTGCGATTACAAAGCAGAAATTGATGCCTTGCTGAAAAGTCTGTGAAAAATATACAGAAATATAGAGGTGTTAGGGAATGCATATGGCAGATGCTTTGATTTCGCCGGTCATTGGTGGAACCATGTGGGTTGCTACCGCAGGGGTAGCGGCTTATTCGATAAAAAAAATTCAAGACGATATGGAGGAAAAAAAGGTTCCTTTGATGGGAGTTATGGGAGCTTTTGTTTTTGCAGCCCAGATGATTAATTTTTCGATTCCAGGAACGGGTTCCAGCGGACATCTTGGAGGAGGGCTGATTCTAGCTGCTATGCTTGGGCCATATGCCGGGTTCCTGGCCATGGCATCAATACTGTTGATACAGGCCTTGTTTTTTGGCGATGGCGGACTTCTGGCCTACGGCTGCAATGTATTCAACCTGGGGTTCTATACCTGTTTTATTACTTATCCGCTGATATTCAAGTGGTTTATTAAGAAAGGGATTTCGGCTAAACGCATGATGGCCGGTTCGATGATTGCAGCGGTTGTCGGGCTTCAGCTGGGGGCTTTCAGCGTTGTCTTGGAGACGGTTTTTTCTGGAAAGACTGAGCTTCCGTTTTCAACTTTTGTGCTCATGATGCAGCCTATTCATCTTGCAATCGGGATTGTGGAAGGGCTGGTTACCGCCGCAGTACTTACTTTTGTATGGAAAGCGAGGCCTGAACTTATTGAGAAGCCGGTATCGGGAAAAATCTCAGGCAATACGTCCATAAAACGGATCATATACGGACTTGCTATTGCAGCAGTCGTTATCGGTGGAGGACTTTCTTGGTTTGCATCGTCAAATCCGGACGGCTTGGAATGGTCTATGGAAAAGACCGCCGGGACCACGGAACTGGCAGAGTCTGGTGGGATTTATGGCATATTGGCCGATATTCAAAGCAAAACAGCATTTTTGCCGGATTACAGTTTTAAAAATGATGGCAGCGTGAGCGAACAAGTCTCAGAGACAAGTGCTGAGGTTGCATGGCCATCTGTAAATGCAGGAACAACCGTATCCGGATTGGTGGGCGGTGCGATGACACTCGTATTGGCGGCCATGATAGGGTTCTTTATCCGTTCCGTGAAGAGAAGGAAGAAGAAAGTAACTGCATGAACCATCTTGAGGCGGGGAACGATATCCTTGCCTTGAATTACTCTGTTCCGGAAGTAGGATTGAAAAGCAATAATGGCTGACTTTACAAGTTCGTTGTACAACATGAGGCTTATGGATGATCTGGCCTGTAAGGACACTTTTGTCCATAAGCTTCATCCACTGATTAAGATATTGACGACGATCGCCTACTTATTTGTCGTGGTCTCATATGACAGGCACGAAATTATTGGTTTGCTGCCCATGGTTTTCTACCCGGTGGTAGTTTTTTTTCTTGCAGAGCTGCCGGTCAAACAGGTGTTGGCAAGATTACTTCTGATCGAACCGTTTATTATTGCAATCGGTATTTTAAACCCGTTTTTTGATTCGCAAGTCATTACAGTGGGCGGACTTGCATTGTCCAGAGGGTGGATTACTTTTGCTTCAATCCTGCTGAAAAGTCTCTTCACGATCACGGCTGCTCTGATTCTTATTTGTACGACAGGAATGGATAAACTTGCCGCCGGTTTGCGTATGCTGAAAGTTCCGCGGCTTTTTGTTTTGCAGCTGCTGCTGACATACAGGTATATTTCCGTACTAATCGAGGAAGTATCCAGAAGCATAAGGGCATATAAGCTTCGGGCCCCCCAGCAGAAAGGTATTCACCCCGGTGTTTGGGGAACGCTCGTTGGTCAGCTGCTCCTGCGGACGATTGACAGGGCCGAGAGAGTGTATCAGGCAATGTCTGTACGCGGTTTTACAGGGGAATACTATACAGGAGCCGACACCAGGATAACGATAAGGGACGGAGCTTATTTTGGCGGCTGGCTGTTATTTTTCATTTTAGCAAGAATGGTTAATATCCCGTTGATGATCGGTCTATTAATATCAGGAGTGATAAGCTAAATGAGCCATCATAAGTTAGAGGCCAGAACCATTAATTATGTTTATCCGGATGGCAACAAGGCGGTTAAGGATATCTCGTTCACGATTCATCATGGGGAGTCGGTCGGCATTGTTGGTGCGAACGGCGCAGGAAAATCCACGCTGCTCATGCTACTGATGGGCGTTCTTTTTCCGAGCAGCGGAGAGGTGCTGGTAGGCGATATTCACGTTACCAAAAAAACACTGCCGTTAATCCGCCAAAGACTCGGAATGGTTTTCCAGGACCCGGATGACCAGCTTTTTATGTCGACGGTCTATGACGATGTGGCCTTTGGTCCCCGGAATTACCGTTATGATGAAAAGGAAGTAGAAAGCAGGGTTCTTCAAGCTTTGGAAATGGTCGGCATCTTACACCTGAAAGACCGGCCGCCTTTTAAACTGTCTGGCGGCGAAAAAAGGGCAGCGGCGATTGCGTCTGTTCTTTCTATGCAGCCCGATGTCCTGATCATGGACGAGCCGACTGCATCGCTTGACC